>Ga0207033_1066_pt1 | contig 22961 bp, 18 predicted proteins | sample Alteio_BWMinCont_35_FD_153262 | JGI IMG/M metagenome (GOLD analysis project Ga0207033, IMG submission 153262) | Enriched cells from forest soil in Barre Woods Harvard Forest LTER site, Petersham, Massachusetts, United States -... | ecosystem: Environmental > Terrestrial > Soil > Temperate forest >... | reverse complement strand
ACTGGTAAGATAATGCTGTACGACCGAAGTACCTGCAAACGTGTAAAACAACCATTTAACCATATAGCATGGGTACACAAGTTGGTGAGTCCTAAGTCGAAAGTCTTAAGTCCCGAGTCAGCTGCGACTCAAGATTTAATAAGTCCTAAGTCGAAAGTCCTAAGTCCGGAGTCAACTGCGACTCAAGACTTAAGACTCAAGACTACAGACTTTCACCTAAAACAATGCCTCTTCGGCGAACACCTGCTATCCGGGCATCAGGGTAGGATAGTTTGTTTAGTGGAAAGCGAAAAGACGGCCATCATAGCCAGCGTTTATATGCCCGAATATATTTGGCTTGCCGCAGGCAGCTTAAACGGGCTGAATGCAGACAAATGCCGGGTGTTAGCTAACCGCACCGTTATTATGTTTCCTGATGTAAACGGCTATGCCAAATGGCATAGTAAAGCGCAGGAACTGAACCTAAGGATACCCTCGGCAACGTTTGTTATTAACGATAGCTTAGAACTATCCGCAACCGATAAGGAACGGGAACAAGGAATTGATTTGGCAGATAGGTGGATTGCGGAGTGGAACTCTACACGGGTCATTGCTAACTCACCACCCGTCGTTGCGAGGAACGAAGCAATCTCTAAAGTGGACAATCAGCGAAACTAAATGCTTATCGGTACGGCGTGCGGCTGACAGGTAACCCACACGCACGGGTACAGGGATTAGCAAGTTTATAGATTGCTTCGTTCCTCGCAACGACGATTCGACAAAACCGCTTCCTCAACTAACAGATTTTTTAAAAATTAAACACTAAAACAATGACCGGAGAATTTACAACCTGTTGCAACGAATATTACAACCTTACAGTGCGTCTTGAAAAACGCCAGGAACACCTTAAACACCTGTTGGTGAATATGCCGCTTTATTACGGGCAAACCAGTTTAAGCGAAATAGATGATATAATAAGCTATTACCGCGACGTGCAAGACGCCAAAGCCAAAGTAGATGAAACCTGCGGCGAAATGAGGGCAACCGAAGCCGATATACTGATGTTTATGCGGCACTTTGACATGCCGCCTGGCACCGTGCTCAACGGCGAAATACCCGGCGAACTGCAATATGAAATATGGGCCAATGAAAATGACACTATCTATATCAACAAAACCAAAAACCTTGCACCCGAGCCGGATGACGCTAATATTATGTACATTAAACTTTGGAGTGGGGATGAGGGTGAGGAGGAGGATTGATGGGACGCACGAAAGTTAGCAATTTAGGAGGAGTATTTCGACACTTTGGTAACACGTCATTCGCAGGTCAGGCAAGATGCCAAATTGGCATTATAAAATATTTTTTTCGCTTATCATCATTCTGGCAGTTTTATTGTCCATTAAAGTATATAAATCAAATTTTACATTTTATGAACCTAACAAAAACAGAAAGGCTACTATTATCTAATCAATTTAGAATATTGCATCATTTAACTGAAAATGAATATTATTCCACTAATGCAGAAATAGTTGAAAATGGTTACGCCGGATTATATGACGAATTATTTTCACCAATATTTGAGGAAAAGCCCGAGGCTATTTATACGGAAACTCAACTAATATTGCACATGTACAGAGTCATAAACAACGCCTATGTACGTCTATCACCGGAAGAACAAGCACAAATAGCTATGGACGCAATTGCATTTGAGGGTTTCGATGGAAATAATGACCCTCATTCCGGCTTAATTACTTTTTTGGTTGAAAAAAAGGACCTTTGGGATGAGTATAAAGACAAATATTTGAACTCTCATTCCAGTTTGTCAATCAGGAAATATCGACGAATGCTTGAAGTTTACGATAAATTAGGCGGCGATAGTCATAACCACTATACCGTTGGTGAGCTTTTGCAATTTCAGGCAGCTCTTTGATTCCAAATCCTCAAACTTCGTTAGTCCGGATTTGCAATCTACGTCCAACGGAACAAGATTACTTAATTCAATCCACACCTATCCACTTTCTTGCTGGCGGGATATCTTTTTGGATAGCATCGTATAGATGAGGGATGTTAAAAACCCCAGTAGTAGAATAAAAACGGTCACTACGTGCACCGCATGAATCACTTGCGCCATCGGGCTGATCGGCTTAAAATTAGCAGTATCATATACATCCAGTACATAAGGGAGCACGTGGGAATATGTCCATATCTGTTTATGAGCAACGTTATTTTTCGCACGCTGGAACTGGTTATCAGTCGCGATCAAAAACCTTTGATAATCGAGCAGGTAAATTTTGAACGGATAATCTTTTCTTGGGCGAAGAAACATATCCTCACCATCCAGACCTCCTTTCTGGCCACCCAAACGGTAGATGTTTTTACCTGACTTGCCGTAGACTTTTAGCCAGCCCATATCCAGGTCTGTATATTCGTAGGAAAAGGAAAAAGTATCAATCTTGATCAGGTTATCATTAAGGTAATCGGTACCGAAATTTAATTGCGGGGAACCACTGGCTAAAACCGCACCAATAACCTTTAATAAAGAATCGGTATTCTCTTGGTTATGGATATCCGCCGCGTCTTTCAAATAGGCCACCTGTTCATTTTTGATGATCTCCTGATCGACCGCGAAACTGCCCGAATCGCGTTTTAAAGCCCAAACGTAAATAAATGGCGCAATGATGAGGTGAATTAGTATGATGAGTGCAATGCAAAAATTGATCGGATTAAATCTACGCTTAAAGGGAAGTGTCGGCGATAACAACGCTATCGCAATTAAAAAAACAACAGGCCAAAAACTATCGCTCCATTTGACTAAGAACCAACCCGCCGCCATCAAAACGATACTGGCGGCGAATGCGTAGAGAAACAACTTGTTGAACTCTTTTTGTTTATTCGGATCCATAGGGAATAAAACTAAGCATAAAAACCTATCGTACTTGATCCAGTTAGTTATTTTTATTGAGAAAATAAATGCAGACGCTAAAAAAACTGTATAGTACAGTTGCACCCCAATGTGGGCCCCTACACCGGGTGCGCTTCTGATGCTTGGGTAAGTGATCAAAGGCGACCCGTCACACCCAACCCGTCCGCCCACCCTAATTTATGTTTAACCCCAAAGCGGACGGACAAACATCCACCTTCCTAAACAGCTGTCCGCATCCGTCCAATCCTGTCGCATCCAAAAAACGGACGGACAGACCCATATTTCCAAAGTAGTCTTTCCATGAACTATGAACCATGAACCATGATCTCTTTTTTATGATTGCGGGTCATGTTCGGGATCAGGTTTGTAGTTCGCTTCTAATTCGGCAAGCTTTTCTTTTCCATAAGCAAATTTGGTGATCACATAAAACAATACCGGCACTATAAATATAGCGAGTGATGTTGCGGCAAGCATACCGCCAAAAACCGTCCAGCCGATGGTTTGCCTCGCCTGCGCACCGGCGCCGGTTGCAAATACAAGCGGTAATACACCAAATATGAATGCAAGTGAAGTCATGAGGATAGGCCTTAAACGCAGCCGCACAGCTTCAAGGACGGATTTTTCAAGTTCCATACCCCTATCAACACGTTCTTTAGCAAACTCCACTATCAGGATGGCATTTTTGGCTGCCAAACCTATCAGCGTTATCAAACCAATTTGTGCATAAATATTGTTTGCAATACTGGGTTGAAACGTTAAAAATAAGATCGCCCCAAAGGCCCCCAAAGGTACGGCCAACAGCACAGAGAATGGCACCGACCAACTTTCGTACAGCGCGGCAAGGAACAGGAACACAAAACCAATTGACAACATAAATATATATACCGTTTTTGACCCTGATAACAGTTCTTCCCGGCTTAAGCCCGAAAACTCATAACCATATCCCTGCGGCAGGGTTTTATCTGCAACTTCCTTCAACGCCGTCAACGCATCGCCGCTGCTATAGCCTGGTTTAGAACTACCGTCAATTTCTGCCGCGCGGAATAAATTAAAGTGGGATATCAATGGGGCGTTTTCTATTAATTTATACGATGTGAGGGTACTCAATGGCACCATACCCCCTGCCTGGTTACGCACAAAATACTGACCGATATTTTCAATGTTTGTCCGATAATTTGTGTCTGCCTGCGCCAAAACGTGAAATGTCCTGCCATAAAGGGTAAGGTCATTTACATAGGTACTGCCCAAATAGGTTTGCAGGGCATAGTTCACGTCGCTTATGGATACGCCAAGCTTTTTAGCCTTTTCACGGTCGATAGTTAACTGGTAGGCGGGCGTACTTGCCGTGAAGAATGTAAATGCTTTTGCTATTTCAGGCCGCTTATTTACTTCGGCGATAAAGTTTCGCAACACTTTTTCAAAACTTTTAATATCCCCGCCGGCTTGCTTTTCCTCCAAAATAAACGAAAAACCACCCGTACTACCCAAACCCGGTATTGCCGGCGGTTGTATAGCCACTACGCTGGCTTCTTTAAACCTGCCAAGCCGTTTTTGAATATTAGCAATAATTGCCCCTATCTGTTCCTCTTTACTTGTGCGGAGGTCCCATGGTTTCAGCTGCACAAATATGGTAGCGCTGTTTGATTTACTGGCAAAACTTACAGCATTTAAACCCCCAAGCGCGGCATAGTGCAGTATGCCGGGAATACTATCCATTACGGCCATCATCTGGTGCAAAACCGCGACAGTTCTTTGGGTTGATGATGCTTCCGGCAGATCGTAAGTAACATAAATACGCCCGTCATCCTCAAGAGGGATAAAACCTGTTGGCTTATATTTAAATAACATTATAGTCCCTGCTATAATACAAACAAGGATAATAATGATAAACTTTGAATTTTTTATGCTTTTATCAACGCCATTCCGGTACCTGCCTGTCACCCGGCCAAACCATTCATTAAAATTAAAGAAGAACTTATCAAGCCCTTTTGATTCTTTCGATAATTTGCGTGGACGTAATATCAATGTACAAAGCGCCGGAGTTAATGAAAGCGCTACAAAAGCAGATATTAGTACCGATATAGCAATAGTTATAGCAAATTGCTGGTAAAGCCGTCCCACTATACCCGGTACAAAACCAACCGGAACAAATACTGCAGCCAAAATCAACGCGATGGCAATAACGGGCGCCGATATATCCTGCATGGCATGGATCGTTGCTTCTTTGGGTGACATTCCCTGCTCATCCATATAATGCTGTACTGATTCAACAACTACAATAGCGTCATCAACCACAATACCTATCGCCAATACAAAACCAAATAAAGTAAGGGTATTAATCGTAAAATGAAGCGGTATGAAGAAAATGAATGTGCCAATAATTGAAACGGGGATGGCAAGTACCGGGATAAGTGTGGTGCGCCAGCTTTGTAAAAACAGGAACACAACTATAATAACAAGACATAATGCAATCAGGAGCGTTTTAACAACTTCGCTTACTGAAACTTTAACAACGGTTATTGATTCAAACGGCACCACATAATCAACATCTTCGGGGAATGTTTTTTTGAGCTCGTTCATGGTAGCATAAACATTATCGGCAGTTTCGAGTGCGTTACTGTTTGGTGCCTGGTAAATTAAAAGGTATGATGCCCTTTTACCATCAACAAACGAATTGCCTGCATAGTTGAATTTGCCAAGCTCAACACGTGCAACATCTTTTAAATGTACTACAGCGCCGTTACCAGGTGTTGTTTTTACAATTATGTTGGCAAATTCAGCGGGGGTTGAAAGCCTTCCCTGTACCAGCACTGTATATTCAAACGGTTGTTGCTTTTCTTGAGGAGGTATACCTACAACCCCTGCGGCTACCTGGGCGTTTTGTTCAGCTAAAGCAGCCGTAATATCGGCTGCGGTGATGCCTAAAGCCGCCAGTTTATCCGGCTTAAGCCAGATACGCATGCTAAAGTCATCTGCCCTCGAAAAAACATCACCAACACCCTTCGTACGCGAGATCGCGTCTTTTACAACAACATTGGTATAATTATCCATAAAGGTAACATCGTGGGTACCTTTAGGGGCAAACATAGCAACGAGCATCAATATGCTCGGATTACGTTTCCGCACAACTACCCCTAATCGCTGTACATCCTGCGGTATGGCAGGTGTGGCTATCCCAACCCGGGTCTGGACATCAAGCGCAGCTATATTTATATCTGTACCCACTTCAAAGTTAGCCGTCATGGTCATTTGCCCATTACTTGTGCTGTTGCTTTGCAAATAGGTCATTCCAGGGGTACCGTTAACCTGCACTTCAATGGGTGTTGCTACGGTTTGCTCAACTGTTACTGCATCAGCTCCGGCATAATTAGCTGTAATCTGTACAGTAGGCGGGGTAATTTCGGGATATTGGCCCACAGGTAAGCTGGTGATAGCTAAAATACCAACTACCACAATTACTATTGAAATAACAATTGCCGTTACGGGCCTGCGTATAAAAGTATCTGCGATCATCCGTTCGTTTTTTAAAAAAACTGGTTGTTTTTTGTTATCGTGTTTTATTATTTTGCAGGTTTGCCAGGCGCCTGTGGAGATGGGTTGCCAAGTGTTATTTTGCCGCCATCGCGCAAGCGTTGAAAGCCATCAGTTATTACTTTATCCCCGGCTTCAACCCCCGACATAATCACCACATCAGAACCAATACGGGGGCCTAATTTTACTTTGTGCTGTTTGGCGATAGTATCCTGCGAAACAAAAACAAAAAATTCTCCCATCTGCTCAGAAATTGCTTTGTATGGGATCTGCACCCGCTCGCCCGATTCGCTGTTGAGCACATTTAAAACGCAGCTCATGCCATCTTTAAGCACGTCTTCCTCATTCGGGAATTGTATCCTCACCTTAATTGTCCCGGTGCCGCTGGCAACCCCCCTGTCAATTGCTAAAACTTTTCCTGCTTTATTATAGTTGCTCCCATCTGATAATTGCAGCCTGAACGTGGAGTCAGTACCGCTTTTTTGCAGCTTATAAAACCTGTTTATATCCTGTTCATTTATCACAACATCAACCCCTATCGGGTGTTCGCTCGAAATTGTGTTTAATAAAGTAGTTCCCGGTGATACCTGCGCGCCGAGCTTAACCTGCGAAATACCTATACGTCCGGTAAAAGGCGCTGTAATTATTGAGTATGAAAGGTCTGTTTTCGCCGACAGCACCCCTGCTTTTGCAACGGCCACCTGGGCTTTCCCGGTTTCATAAGCCGCCTGGGCCTGGTCTACAGTTTGCGTGGCAACAGCGTCATTTTTCAGCAGCATTGTATAACGGTCAATATCTTTTTGCGCTTTTATAAGGTTAGCATCGGCGCTTAACAAATTAGCCTCTGCCTGCTGGTAGGCTGCCTCATATTTACGGCGGTCAATTTCATATAATTCTTTTCCTTTAGGGACAACGTCCCCTTCTTTAAAAAATATACCGGTAATAAAACCAGATACTTCACTGCGCAATTCAACTGAATTGAGCGCTACAACCGCTCCCTGGTACTGATCATAATAAATAGCTTCGGCGGTTTTAGCTTCAGCAACGCTAACAGGAGTTGGCGGCAAGGCCGTATTCTGAGCGGCTTTTTTTTGGCAGGAAGTCAATCCTAACAAAACAAGCAGTCCGGGCAATAATATATTTTTAGTTTTCATATTTATTGTACGTTAAGCGTACCAAGCGCTTTTTCCAGATCAATTTTACTGGATAATAAATTAAACAAAGCGTTATAATAATTTAATTCGGCAGTCCGCAAATCCGATTGTGCAACGATTACGTCCAGGTAGGTCTTAATCCCTTCCCTGTATTGCAGGCTTACTACTTTATAAACATCCTTTGCAAGGTCAACATTTTGTTTTATCAGTTGCCAGTTAGTGTAATTGCTTTTATAGTCTGCAAGCGCCTGTACATATTCAGTATTAATAGTATTTGCCGAATTTTCAATGTCAAGGTCAGTCCGGTCAACCTGCAATCTCGCCTTGCTTAAATTTTGCAAGCGTTTGCTCCCCTGGAAAATAGGCAGGTTTAAAGTAAGGCCCAAATAAGAATTCGGAAAGGATTGATTATAGAGATCAGAAAACCGGTTGCTCAGGTAGAACAAATTATAAACACCCTGGGCAGATACTGATGGTAGGAACCCCCATTTATAGTAATTTACATTCACATTCAACAGGTTCTTTTGTGTTACAAGCAAACGGTATTCGATGCGGTTATTTACATCTAATTTTTGCAGGGTATCGATAGAAGCTTCCTGTTCATAGCGGTTGGTATCAAATGATAATACCAAATTATGATCACGTGAAATCCCCATAATTTGTTTAAGATATGCGAATTTGCTATTTATAGCTTCAGCGGTTTGCTTGCGTGTAGAGATGGAGTTATTTAAAGCTATGGTTGCCTGCTTGTAATCCGTTTTGTCAACAACACCAGCCTGGTACCTGTTATAGGCATCCTTTAAACTTCTTTGCAACCTTACTATATCTTCATTTAAAATGTCCAATTGTTTTTGTGACAAAAGCACATCAAAAAATGCTTTGCTAACATCTGATACCACGTTGATCTGACTGCTCAGCGTATTTTGTTTATAATACAGTCTGGAATATTTAGCAGCTTTTGCCGCCTGCAACACATCATTATTGTAAATAACCTGGCTAGCCTGCAGGCCTAATGATGAAAACTCACTAATAGGGCCGGTTGATCCGGAAGCATTGTTCCCGGAGGGTACTAAAGGGCTCCCTTTAAAATAATGCTGGTACTCGTCGGCACTGCTAACTTGCGGGAGCCAGTCCGCAAGACCTATCCGTATATTTTTTTCATTAATTTCCTGGTCAATTGAAGCTTGTTTTACTGCGGGCTGGTTACGCAGGGCAAAGTCAACACATTGTTTCAAAGTTACAATGGTATCGCTTGTTTGACGGGCAAAAACAGGACCAGGTAAAATTAATATTAAATTAAGGATCAATAAATAAAATGATTTTTTCATAGGCAGAATAGTCATGTATCCTGATAAACATCATTTATAAGCAACAGTCGCTTCTATTTTCTTAAAAACTTTATTAGGAAGTGCTAATATGTTATATTTATGCCTCAAATTAAATCAACAACAAAATTTTTACGTAAGTGTGTCAAAAAAACAACAATAAGGGGGCTTTTTGGGGTTTTTTGAAAAAAATGAAAAATTCTGTAAGTAAATAAATAAAAAAATTAATTAATTTGCCGAATGAGAATGAGTTTGCTTTTAAAGCAGCTAAAAAAAATTACTCACTAAATTATAAGTTATAACCTAATTCATGGTATTTTTACAAAAAATTTAAGCAGGGTTAATACATGGTTAAAAAATTATATGAGAAAATCGCCCAGTTCCAGGATGCAAATATCATTCGGGAGATGGGGCTATATCCATATTTCAGGCCGATTGAGTCTGGACAGGATACGGAAGTTGTTATCGACAACAAACGTGTATTAATGTTTGGTTCCAATTCATACTTAGGGTTAACAAACCATCCTAAAATTAAAGAAGCTTCAAAAAAAGCAATTGATAAATATGGTACCGGTTGCGCCGGCTCGAGATTTTTGAATGGGACACTTGATATTCATATTGAATTAGAGAACAGGCTGGCTAAATACGTTGATAAAGAAGCGGCTGTTTTATTTAGCACCGGGTTCCAGGTTAACCTTGGCGTTTTATCGAGCATTACCGGGCGTAATGATTATTTAATATTGGATGAATATGATCATGCTTCACTTATTGATGGCAGCAGACTTTCATTTTCAAAAGTTATTAAATATGCCCATAATGATATGGACGATCTTCAGCGCAAGCTGAGCATCCTTCCGGAAGAAGCTGTTAAGCTAATAGCTGTTGATGGTATATTCAGTATGGAAGGCGATATTGTTAAACTTCCGGAAATTGTACAGATAGCCGATAAGTTTGGCGCTAATATTATGGTTGATGATGCCCATAGCCTTGGCGTAATTGGTCATAATGGGGCAGGTACCGCTTCACATTTCGGCCTTACCAAAGATGTTGACCTGATAATGGGTACTTTCAGTAAATCATTGGCATCATTGGGCGGCTTTATAGCCTCTGATGCTGTAACTATTGATTACCTGAAGCACCGTGCCCGCGCCTTAATGTTCAGCGCAAGTATGACACCAGGTTCAGTAGCAAGTGTAATCGCAGCATTGGATATTATAGAATCAGAACCCGAACGGATAGCGAAACTTTGGGACAATACCCATTATGCCATGAAATTGCTGTTGGAAGAAGGCTTTGACCTTGGCCCAACTGAAAGCCCGATCCTTCCAATTTATGTTCGCGATAACCAAAAAACATTCCAGGTTACCCGGCAGCTACAGGATGATGGGATATTTGTTAACCCGGTTGTTTCGCCTGCCGTGCCTTCAGACTCATCGCTTTTACGTTTTTCATTAATGGCAACTCACACTTTTGACCAGATAGATGAAGCGGTCGAAAAAATCGCCAAAGCGTTTAAAGATGTTGGCGTAACTTCAATAAAAGAAAAAGAAAAAATATAAACCTGCCTGTGTTTGGGCACAAGCATATATTTGGTATAAAAACTAAAAATTGCAGGTATAATTGCCTGCAATTTTTAGTTTTTGGCAAAAAATAAATTACCAGAATACATATCTACCTTAATGAAAAAGATAGTACCAGTCACTTCAAAAAAAGAGCTTGCTGCATTTATTGATTTTCCGCACGACCTGTACAAAGACGATCCCAACTACGTCCCTGAATTATTTATAGCCCAAAGGGATTTATTAACGAAGCACCCATTTCATAAGCACAACTCGTTACAGGCATTTTTAGCTTATGATGGCGGTAAGATAGTTGGGCGTATTGCAGCCATATTAAACAATGGTCACAATGAATTTAATAAGGTAAATGATGGTTTTTTTGGTTTTTTCGATTGTATAAACGACCAGGAAACAGCTAACCTTCTTTTTAAAACTGCCGCATTGTGGCTAAAAGGTAAGGGTGTGGATCAGAAACTGATAGGGCCAGTAAATTTTTCGACAAGCGAGGCCTGCGGTTTGCTGATTGAAGGATTTGATAGTCCACCAATGCTAATGATGACCTACAATTATCCTTATTATGCAGAGTTAATAGAGAAAGCAGGGTTTTCAAAGCAAATTGACCTCATTGCCTGGCATTGGGACGGTGAGGGCTATGATGATAGATCGGTGAGGCTATTAGATGCTTTAAAGGAGCGGTTAAAACGCAATAACATTGTCATAAGGAGTGTTAACCTTAAGAATTTTAAAGAGGAAGCTGCCAAGCTTAGGGAGGTTTATAATTCCGCCTGGGATAAAAACAGCGGTTTTGTGCCTTTAACCAATGAGGAATTTGATTACCTGGCAAAGGACCTTAAATTAATATTGGATACAGATTTTGCCCTGGTTGCTGAACAGGAAGGGAAGATTGTTGGTTTTGGTTTAGCCTTGCCAAATTATAACGAGATATTTAAAACGATAAAAAGAGGCCGCTTACTACCAACCGGTATTTTTAAACTCTTGCTTAACCGAAAAAAAATACAAAGCATACGCATTTATGCCCTTGGTATTATTGATGGTTATAGAAAAATGGGAATTGAAGCCTGTTTATACGGGACCATTATAAAAGAGTATAAAAGAAAAGGTTTTAAACATGCCGAAGCCGGTTGGACGTTAGAAAATAATACCCTTATTAACGAAGCTATTATAGCAATTAAAGGGGACCCGTATAAAAAATACAGGCTTTACGAAAAGGCAATATGAAAGAGCGGGTTTTAATAACCGGTGCAAGCGGATTTATAGGGTACCATCTTATTGAAGAAGCATTAAAAAATAACCTGGACGTATATGTTACGGTAAGAAAAAGCAGCAAGATTGATCATTTAAAGGAGTTTAACATTAAATATACTTATCCTGATTTTGATGACCTTTCATCCCTGAAAAAGGAGATAACAGAAAACAAATACGATTATATAATCCATGCAGCCGGGGTTACCAAAGCCAGGTCGCAAAAGGAATACAACCATATAAATGCCGGGTACGTCAATAATCTCGCGCTGGCGGTACTCGATAGCGGGATTAAACTAAAAAAGCTGGTGCTTATCAGCAGCTTAGCAGCTGCCGGGCCATTAAATAGCTTAAAAGGTATCATTACAGAAGATAATGCACCAAACCCTATTAGCGCGTACGGCAAAAGCAAATTACTCGGCGAACAAAATTTGAAAACGTTTTCATCGTTAAATTATAACATTTTAAGGCCAACGGGTGTTTATGGCCCAAGGGACAAGGATATTTTTATTTTTTTTAAACAAGTAGTTAAAGGTATTGAACCCTATATTGGCAATATTGAACAAAAATTCAGCTTTTTATATGTAACCGACCTTGCAAAAGCGACAATTAAAGCCCTTTTTGCCGGTAACCATAAAACCTATAATTTATCTGATGGCAACTTTTATGACCGTTATGAATTAGGAACGCTCATCAAGGAAGTTCTAAACTTAAAAACTGTTAAATTTCATTTGCCTGTAACATTTGTGAAATTAATAGCAAAGGTATCTGAAAAATACAGTTCTTTGAGCAATAAGGCTGCGGTGCTGAACATCGAAAAGGTTAATGAACTGATGGCGGTTAACTGGTGGTGTGATATTGAACCTGCAAAAGCCGACCTTGGGTTTTATCCCCAATACAACTTAAAAGCAGGCGTTACCGAAACTATTAAATGGTATAAAACAAATAAATGGCTATAGCCATAACTAACATATAAAAGCTATAACAAATAATTATGAAAACTAATATAAAACCTGCCGAAGGTAAGCTTGGTATATTAATCCCGGGTTTAGGTGCGGTGGCCACTACTCTTATTGCAGGTGTTGAAGCGGTAAAAAAAGGCTTATCACAGCCCATAGGTTCGCTTACTCAAATGGGAAGTATACGTTTGGGTAAAAGGACTGAAAACCGCTATCCAAAAGTTAAGGATTTTGTTCCGCTGGCCAATTTAAACGACATAGTTTTTGGTGGGTGGGATGTATATTCTGATAACGTTTACGAAGCTGCAATGAAAGCTAAAGTGCTTGAACCGGGCCTATTAAACGCTGTAAAGTCCGAATTGGAAGTAGTTGTGCCCATGAAAGCTGCTTTTGATAAAAACTACGCCAAAAACCTTACAGCCACCAATATTAAAACTGGTACAAGGTATGAACTCGCCCAGGCTGTGATGAACGACATCCTCACTTTTAAAGAAAAGAACAATTGCAACAGGATAGTACTGGTTTGGTGCGGATCAACTGAAATATATTATGAAGCTTCGGATATTCATCAAAGCCTTGCACAATTTGAGCGGGCATTGGTTGATGATGATAAAAGGATATCGCCAAGTATGATCTATGCTTATTCGGCTTTAAAATTAGGGATTCCATTTGCAAATGGCGCCCCTAACTTAACTGTTGACATACCGGCAATGATAGAATTAGCAAAACTAACTGAAACCCCTATAGCAGGTAAAGATTTTAAAACCGGCCAAACTTTAATGAAAACCATATTGGCGCCGGGCCTGGCCGCTCGATCATTGGGTGTCAAGGGGTGGTTTTCGACAAATATTTTAGGGAACCGTGATGGATTGGTATTAGATGACCCTGATAACTTTAAAACAAAGGAAGTTTCGAAATTAGGTGTGCTGGAAGATATTTTAAGACCTGCCGATAACCCTGAATTATATGGCGACCTATACCATAAAATCCGTATCGATTATTATCCGCCGCATGGCGACAATAAAGAAAGCTGGGACAATATTGACATTTTTGGCTGGTTAGGCTATAAAATGCAGATAAAGATAAATTTCCTGTGCCGGGATTCAATTTTAGCCGCCCCTATTGCATTGGACCTTGCCTTATTCAGCGACCTGGCGAAAAGGGCGAATTTAAGCGGAATACAAGAATGGCTTTCTTTTTATTTAAAGTCCCCCCAAACCGCTCCCGGCTTACATCCCGAAAACGATATTTTTAAACAGCTTATAAAACTGCAGAATACACTACGCCACTTAATGGGCGAAGATTTGATCACCCACCTGGGACTGGATTATTACCAGGAATTGGTTGATGTGTTGTAAATTAGTTAAGTGGTTGATTAGGTTGATTGAGTAAATGGTTATTCAAAAGCACAACTTAATCAACCTATTCCAACTCAATCAACCTAATCAACTAACTCAATGCTTTTCCATAAACTTTTTTCAACCAGCCTGGGTATCGGGTATATTGGCAAAGGAGGTGGCACAGTTGCCGCTGTTTTCTGCTGTATTTGCTGGTATCTGGCATGGCACGAGGCTTACCCCCCAGTTGCGTTATCGGCGGTCATTACAATCCTGATAACCATTATTGGCGTATGGTCTTCTTCTATGGTAGAGCCCCTTTGGGGCAAAGACCCGGCACGAGTCGTAATTGATGAGGTAGCAGGAATGTGCACAGGACTCCTTTTTTTACCGGTGCATGTAACATATTTGTTATGCGGACTTATTTTATTCCGTTTTTTCGACATAGTAAAGCCACTATTCATCCGTAAAATGGAATCATTGCCAGCCGGATGGGGAATAATGATGGATGATATACTTGCTGGCATCTATACTAATATCCTGCTTCAGGCCGTTGTATGGTTTAAATTGTTTTAGCGGCAATTTTTAATTTATACTAATGTTACCATCGGCAATATTTGACTTTTTAACCACAGAAGTCCGATTCGTTTTTTTTTACCTTTGGCGCAAATTACAGATGGCCCTTGTGGTTATAGCTGTGGGATATTAATTTATAAAATGATGGTTTCAGTTTTACACCGTACGCCCGTAAATTACGTACTTGATACAGTTTGTACTTGCATAAGTTAAATGGATTTTAAATATTTCTCCAGGAAGCTATTTCTTTTTACTTTCCTTTTTCTACATGCATCAATTTTATTAGCACAAACTGTAGTTAGCGGTACCGTGACCGATGCGGCTAATAAAAAACCATTGCCTTTTGTAGCCGTTTCGTTTCCAGGCACTAATATGGGCGTTACTACTGATGCGCAGGGAGAATATACCATCAGCTCTTATCAGCTTGTAAGGCAGTTAAAAGCTTCCTTTCTTGGTTATAAGAACGCTTTGATAAGTGTCGTACCGGGGAAAACACAGGTTATTAACATAAGATTGGTCCCTATCGCAACACAATTGAACGAAGTTGTGGTCAAATCGGCCAAAAAGCCAAAATATCGTAATAAGGATAATCCCGCTGTTGAATTGATACGCAAGGTAATTGAAAATAAAGAGAAGAACCGTCCTGAAAATTATGCCTATGTTGAATACAAAGAGTATGATAAAATGCTGTTTTCTTTGCTGAATGTTTCAAACACCTTATCAGATAAAAAGATATTCAGGCAATATAAATTCATGCTGGATAACCGCGACAGTACTTCGGTGCCCGGTAAATCATTACTCCCGTTTTTCCTGGATGAAAAAGTATCCCAATATTATTATCGTAAGGATCCTGAGAAAGAAAAAACAACAACGCTTGGACAGAAAACAGTAAATTTTGGCGGATCAATTGACAGCCAGGGGCTAACGGTATATTTTAAGTATGTTATAGCAAAAGTTGATATTTACGATAACAATATATTTCTGATAGGCACCAACTTCTTAAGCCCGATAGCCGGCACATCGCCAACATTTTATAAGTTTTTTATCACAGATACGGTAGTTGTCAATAATCAGAAACTGGTAGAATTAAGTTTCACACCCCGCAACACAACCGACCAGTTACTTGAAGGTAAACTATATATAACGCTCGACGGCAATTATGCTGTACAGGCGGATGAACTTACGATAAGCAAACATATAAATCTGAATTTTATTAACTCAATGCAAATAAAACAGGAGTTTGCGCAGAACCCGGATAACCGGTACCACCTGAGCAAAAGTACGGTGCTTGCCAGTTTTGCTTTGGCCCAAAGCAGAAAAGGCGGCTTGTTTGGCGTCAGGGAAATTGTTTATGGTAATTATATTGTAAATAAGCCGCACCCCGATTCAACCTACAATAAACCCGAAATCACGGTACCAGATGAAGCCACACATAAAACCGACCAGTTTTGGCAACAAAACCGCCTGGATACGCTTAGCGGGGCAGAAGCAAAAGTGTATAAAAACGTGGATAGCCTCCGGAATATGAAATCATTCAAGCGCACGCTTGATTGGGCTACATTTATATTTGCCGGTTACAAAGATATGGGGCAGTTTGAAATAGGGCCTTCGAATGCTTTTTATAGTTTTAACCCTGTAGAAGGTGCTAAATTGCGGTTCGGCGGCCGCACAACTACTGCATTAAGTAAACGGTATTATTTTGAAACTTATGCCGCTTACGGCTTTAAAGATGAAAAGTGGAAGGGGTTTTTAAGCGCCACTTATTCATTCAATAATAAATCGATCTATCAATTCCCTCAAAACTATATCAGGGCCGATGTTCAGTATGATACATTTATACCTGGTGAAAACTTTCAATTTGTAGATGAGGATAATTTATTATTATCGATCAAGCGCGGAGATAACACTAAATACCTGTACGACCTAAATTACCGGCTTAACTATGTGCATGAATACGAAAATCATTTTTCGTACAATATTGGCTTTCAAACACAAAATGAGTCACCTGCGGGATCATTGTATTTTTCAGATTTCAACAGCAATAATCAACTGCAAAGTATACACAATTTATATTTTACCGATTTTTCGGTAGGGTTACGGTACGCCCCGCATGAACAATTTTACCAGGGTAAAATTTACCGTTATGCGGTACCGAGCAAAAACCCCGTTTTTTCATTGGATTATGATGCCGGTTTAAAAAATGTTTTGAATGGCCAGTATAGTTATCAAAAGCTGCATGCCCGCATCGATAAAACTTTTTATCTTTCGATATTTGGTTATGCCGACGTCACAGCAGAGTCGGGGCATTTATTTGGTCAGGTCCCATTTCCGCTCCTTGATATATTCCGTGCCAACCAAACTTACTCTTACCAGATATATTCTTACAACTTAATGAACTTTTTAGAGTTCGTGGCTGATCAGTATGAAAGTATAAATATCGACCAGCATTTTAACGGGTTTTTCTTCAACAAGATCCCTTTATTAAAAAAATTAAAATGGCGTGAAACCGCCTCGTTCAAGGGTGTTTGGGGTGGCTTGAGCAACGCGAACGAACCTTCACTGCATCCTTCGTTATACCAGTTCCCTATCGCTTCAAACGGGCAGCCAATTACCTATGCATTGGGCAAAACACCTTATATGGAGGGTAGTGTTGGTATTGAAAACATTTTTAAATTTGTACGTGTTGATTTGGTAAGGCGGTTCACTTATTTAGATCATCCTGACGTTGCCAAGTGGGGTATCCGCACATTGGTTCAACTTACTTTTTAAAAAGGCTAAAACAATAAATGGAACAGCAAACATCCGTAAGGACAAATCTTCAATTGGGCATTTATAAAGTAATTGACCCTATTGTGAAGGTTTTTATAAAGTTAGGCCTTACGCCGAACGTGGTTACCTCAATAGGTTTTGTGTTAAATGTAGGGGTTGCTATAATATTCATTTTAGGGGCCGAAGAAGGTAACCGCGGCGATCTTAGTTATGTAGGCTGGGCAGGCGGCCTGATTTTATTTGCAGGTTTATTTGATATGCTTGACGGGCAGGTGGCACGGCTGGGAAATATGAAATCAACATTTGGCGCATTATATGATTCTGTGCTTGACCGCTATAGCGAACTTATTATGTTTTTAGGAATATGCTATTATCTTGTTGGTCACCATTATTTTTTAAGCTCCATATCTGCCTTTATTGCCCTGATAGGGTCAATGATGGTAAGTTATGTACGGGCGCGGGCTGAGGGGCTTGGGATTGAAATTAGAGGCGGCCTGATGCAACGCCCGGAACGTGTTGTAACCATTGGTTTTTGTGCTGTTTTATGCGGTATCGCCTCGTTTTATATTGGTGGCGATTATAAACTTTATATCCCGGGAATAAAATTTCACGTTTTCGAAACCATGTCGATATTCACAATCCCCATTGCGGGAGTTGCAGTATTAACTAACATAACCGCTTTTAAAAGATTGATGGATGCCAAAAAGGCTATTTTAGAACAGAAGGAATCAAATTAATCGATACCGCTGAAACTGTAGTATTGAGTTTTTATGTCCATAATGTGTGGATCAAGGCAGAAAATATCATATCTTCGCAACAATTGCATAAAAGCATTTAAAGTTTACAAAATCTTTATTAAAATTGAAGAAAATCTGTAGTACTGATAAAAATACAAGCAGGGTAAATTAAAAAAATCGTTAACAGGCAGAGAAATTATAAACATTTTTAACCCTGACAGCCATGAAAAAAAATTATGTTTCAAATTCACAGGAGTCTGTGAGAATGTTTAAAAGTGACTTTTTAGAAAGTTTATCAAAGGTTCATTTCACTGTACCTTTATTTATTTTTGTCCCTGTTATTATTTTTTGTATTTATAAAGACTTTCAAAATGCCATTGGGTTCATAACTTTTTTCGAGCTATTCATACTGGGCCTTTTTGTTTGGACTTTTACGGAATATATAATGCACAGGTATGTATTTCATTACATGCCCGAAGATAAACCCTGGGCACAAAGAATACATTTTATATTTCACGGCGTTCATCACGATTATCCGAGCGATGCTAAGCGCCTGGTATTGCCGCCTTCTGTTAGTATCCCTTTAGCGCTTGGTTTCTACTTTTTATTTAAAGCTATATTACCCATAAATGATGTTTTCGGCTTTTTCCCTGGCTTTATATTAGGTTACCTTTTTTATGACATATCACATTATGCCATACACCATTTCAACTTTAAAGGCAATATCTGGAAAAAGATTAAACAACACCATATGCTTCACCACTACCAGGATCCGGATAAGGGATATGGGGTAAGTTCGCCTTTGTGGGATAAGATCTTCGGCTCTGATTTTACAAAAAAATAGCATGAATGATGCTATTAAAAATGGCTCAAAAACCACTATAAAGTCAATAATTATTGTTTTTGCAATTTCAATCGCCTATTTGTTGATTTCGAGGTGGTTAGTTGGCTACAAAACCGATCAGTTGTGGTTAATAGTAGTATTTAATATCTGTTTTTTTCTTCCCGATATTACTCCTTTCATTGGTTTCAATTCTTCAATTACACGCAAATTCATTATTGGCTTTTCCATATTTATAGTTTACTGGATCATCTTTGATTACATGAAGGCATTCCCGAATTATAACTACAATACTGTTCATATTGCCGACTTATATAATTTTGAAAAAAAACTTTTCGGGATAAATTTTAATGGTAAACTATTAACCCCAAATGAGTATTGGCGGGTAAACGGGAGTACTTTTTTAGATGTAACCGCGGGCATATTTTATCTTTGCTGGATCCCTGTGCCCCTCGCGTTTGCAGCGTTCTTATTTTTTAAGAATAAAAAGCAATTCCTCTATTTTTCGCTAACCTTTGTTTTGGTTAATTTTCTTGGTTTTATTGTTTATTATCTTTACCCGGCAGCCCCACCATGGTATGTACAATACCATGGATTTGATTTCCATGCCGCAACAAGGGGCAATACGGCAGGTTTGGTAAAGTTTGACAATTATTTTCATGCCGGGATATTCAAGTCCATCTATTCAAAAGGTTCAAACGTTTTTGCAGCGATGCCATCCTTGCACTCTTCTTACCCTGTAGTTGTTTTATATTATGGCTTAAAAAACCGTTTAGGCATTATAAATATATTTTTTACAATTGTGATGCTTGGGATATGGTCAACAGCTGTGTATGCCAGTCACCATTATATTTTAGATGTACTGGCTGGGATAGTTTGCGCATTTACGGGCATATTTATTTTCAATGTTTTAATTTCCAGAGTGAAATTTTTCCGGGAATTTGTCGGGAATTACGAAAAAGCTATCCAATAGCTCCGGTGTAACATTTCCATACATTATTCAATATTGTACCAAATACCCAACATTTTTTGAAAAACTTTGAAATTATTACCCATAGTTAGTAATTTTCTATTTGCTGTTTAATAGCAAAAACTATTTAAATACGACTTTTAGCTAATAAATCAAGCAGAAAAAGGATAAATTGAACATCAAGCTATAAATGGGCATGCTATTTGAATGTAAAACAATTATATTCAATGCCCCTGTGTTTAATGGCTTATGAAAAAAAATTATACGTTATTAATTATATTGTTTTTTTGCCTTAAGCTGCCCGTATTTGCAATTCATCCGGACACCTTGAAACTTTCATCACCTGCCCTTAATCCCGATAGCGCAAAGTTTCCAGAACCCGTTAATTATAATACCTATAGTCTAAAATTAACCACGCTTTTAATTCGCGAAGACGGTATAAAGCTATCTGCCCTCGTTAATAATTCAGATAGTCTTCGGTTGCTTGCAACCGTGCTCCCGCAGGATATTATAAGACTATCATCACGTGTTAATACCGGTAACTTTAGATTAGCCCTTTCTATTCTTCCCATGGATAGCACAAAACTACCGCTGCCTGAAAATAACAATGACAGTTTTAACCAATTATCGTCTATTACTCAGCTGGATAGTTTAAAATCATTAATGTATTTATCTGTAATTCAGCATGATAGCCTTAAAGAGCAAATAAAGCGTAATTACCAGCTTAACGTTGCAAGGGTGTTAAGATTTAACGATATAGACAGCTTGAAACTACAAGTAAAACTTACTGCAAACGACACCTTAAAGGCGCTGATCTTTACCAGGATAGCTACTATCTATTCAAATTATGATACTATAAGCGCTAAAAAGAAACAGCTAACCTATCAAAACGAAGCCATAAACTATACGTTACTGGCCATTCAACGATATGCTGCTTATAATGATACTGCAGGGCTGCGTTTAAGTTTCGACAACCTGGCAAAAGTTTACCTCGCACAGAAAAAATACAGCCAGGCAAAGTGGTTTATTTTGCAGTCAAATACGCTTTCGCGTGCAAAAAGTGATATGCCAAATATCATAGCATCGCTATTAACTTTATCATTAGTAAAAATTGATATAAAGGACTATTCCCTTGCCATGAGAGATTTGAATGAAGCAATGCAAATTTCATTAACAACTCATTCACAAAAGGCAGAATTGGAAATATTGCGAAATTATGCTTTGCTATACCACAAGCTTAAAAACTATCCGAAAGAAGCAATGGCGTTAAAAAAACGTGACTCGCTGGAAGATAGCATCAGGAAAGATGAGGAAGATAAATTGGTCGCACAGAATGTCCTGCAAAAGAAAAAACTTGATTCATTACAAAACAAAAAAAAAGTATACTCCTCAAATCTACGCAAGCTTTACAAAAACAACTCTTCCAAAAAAACAGTTACATTGTAATTTTGTTGACCATTATCCTGTTAATTACAATTGCTGTTTTTATAACCAATAAACGTAAAAGAGGCAGTATCTGGCGATCAGGGATCAGGCGGATAAAGCGTTGAGCATACTTAAACTTCAACCTTATTTTCGCAATATTTTAACCCCACTAAACTAAAAAGCGTTTCTGACGTCATACAGCTATGAAATATTTAACTAAAGGCATTTTAGCACTGAGCCTATTATTTTCAGCTTTGGTTGCATATTGCCAGCAAACTGTTAGTACACCGGAGTTCAGGCGCGAGCTTTTGGAATATATTAACCATACGCGACAAAAAGGCTGTAATTGCGGCATAAATTATTTGCCCCCTGCCCCACCGCTGGTATGGAACAACCAACTGGAATTTGCAGCCATTGCTCATGCACAGGATATGGCCGATCAAAATTATTTTAGTCATACAAGTAAAGATGGACGTTCGATGCAAGACCGCATCATCAAGGCCGGCTACACTTTTCAAGGTTTTAGAAGTTTTATGATTGGCGAAAACATAGCCGAGGGCCAGCTAAGTATTGCCGAGGTAATGCGGGGCTGGTTTAAAAGCGAAGGCCATTGTAAAAACCTGATGAATCCCGGCTTTAAGGAAGTTGGCATAGCTTTATATAACAATTATTGGGTACAGGACTTTGGTGGCAGGGAATCCTTTTCGCCGGAAGTTCAAAAATTAATAAAAAGCGGGAAATACCATTTAGTTGAAAAGGAATGAAAACCCGCTTCTAAATCTTCCATCCAAAGGAGTCCTTTGTACTAAAGGTAAGTCTTTTACTACCCCTCCCCAATCGTAAAGAAATAGTGACTTATTGCTTATATAACGTTTAAACACAATAAAACCCACCCCTATACAGTTTTATAATTAAACTTAATGGCTTTTAAAATGTTAAGTCATTATTAACCGGTTTAATTATACATTTTAATGTACCGGGCGATATAAAACTGTACCTATGTTTTCTCTATCAGAACTACCTCCTCAACGAGTCGAATAGCTTAGCAATAAATGAAACCTGTGCGCTGGCCTGCAGCCCGTGCGAATTGTTAACCATAGCGTATAAACTGTCCTGGATGGTAAAATAGTCTTCGCTGTTGTTCCAGAAGGAAGGTTCGAGCGGCGGCACCAGCAAGCGATTTGTTTTTGTATCAACAAATATAAATGTGCCCAAAGGATAAATATTCTGAAAATTATTCTCAAGCATGGATAGGCTGGTCATGGAGGTGGAGTCCATCTTTAATAAAAAATTCAGCACCTTATTATGCTCCAGTTGCAGGCTTAAATTTTCGAGCGACTCGAAACTGGTATTTTCCTTTTCGGGAATAATGATGGGGATATAATAGATTTCATTTTTCTGCCGGCTAAGCGTTGCAAAATCCCGTTTTACAATGGCCGACGTTTCATCTTCGGAATTTTGACCGTAAAAAGAAATGGTATCACCTTTGCTGACTGAAACCTCTTTAATTTTTTCATCGCCAGGCGCAAGTTTTATCAACGACCGTACTTTAAAATTGCCACCCTTTTTGCTGACTTTATAAAATACGTTTACCACATTTTTTGTGGTGT
>Ga0207033_1064_pt1 | contig 23651 bp, 10 predicted proteins | sample Alteio_BWMinCont_35_FD_153262 | JGI IMG/M metagenome (GOLD analysis project Ga0207033, IMG submission 153262) | Enriched cells from forest soil in Barre Woods Harvard Forest LTER site, Petersham, Massachusetts, United States -... | ecosystem: Environmental > Terrestrial > Soil > Temperate forest >... | reverse complement strand
TTTTTTGGCAAGCGTTTCATTCAGCACAATGGCGTTCGGTTCTGCAAGTGCTGTTTTGGGGTCACCCGCTATCCATTGAAAATTAAAAATTTGTGGTAAATGTTCGTCGGTAATAACAAGATCATTATCGCGAAAACGCTTATTATCCACCTTTACCATCACTTTGTTATTGTACAATACCTGCGACACTTGTTCCAGCTCGGGGAAGTCATTGCGCATTTTTGGCGCTACAGCAAGCGAGACATTCGAATTAAAATCAATAGCATTAAGTGTGACGCGGTAAATCCGGTCGGCTTTTGCATAGTTATCGTAATTTAGCTCGTTGCGTACGATCAGAAAAATAACCAAACATGCTGCGATGCCCAGTGTAAGCCCGAAAACATTCAAGAAGGTATAACTAAGGTTACGCCTGATATTTCGGAATGCGATGATGAAATAGCTCTTTATCATGATGTTGGTTCATTAGTTCACTTGTTCATTAGTTCATTGGTATCGTTTTATAACTGCAAACTGCTACTGCTCACTGCCTGCTTCCTCTACTCGCTCCTCAAACTATCCACAGGGTTGCTTAGCGCCGCCCTGATGGATTGAAAACTTATCGTAATAAAAGCTATCAATATGGCAATTACGCCAGCTATAGCCAATATGTACCATTGTATGTTAACCCTGTAAGCAAAATCCTGCAACCATTTGTTCATGGCCCACCATGCCAACGGCGCTGCAATGGCGATAGAAATGAGCACCAGTTTGATAAAATCCATCGATAACATGCCTACTATGCCTGATATACTTGCGCCCAATACTTTCCTGATGCCAATTTCTTTATTGCGCTGTTCGGCGGCATAAGCGGCCAGGCCAAATAAGCCCAGACAGGCAATTAAAATAGCAAGTGTACTGAAGGAGATGAACATGGTGCCAAACCGTTGTTCAACACGGTATGTGGCATCAAAATCCTCATCCATAAATGAGTAGGTAAACGGCTCGTTAGGTGACAGATCCTTCCACTGGCTCTTAATTTGCGACATCAGGCCTGTAAGGTTTGCTGTTTGCATTTTTACGCTGATGGCGCCATTATCGGTATCAAAAATCATCGCAAGCGGACCGATGTTATCCTTTAAAGATGCGAAATTAAAGTCCTTAACTACACCGATAATATGGTATTGCTGCAGGCCAAAGCTATACCTATATACATTCTTGTTGAGCGGATCTTTTTGTCCCAATTTCCTTACAAATGCCTCATTTACGATCATCGCCGCCGTATCCGACGACATGTCTTTTGAAAAGTTGCGTCCATCTGTCAGTTTAAGGCCCATAGTATTCAGATAATCTTCATCCACAGACCAGAATTCGGTTAAAATATCTTCTTTAATGTCGATTTTCTGGTGCGGGAATAAACCTGTTTTAAGGTCTTCATCGCCGGTAGGCTGATAGGATGACATGGTCGCATTCATCACGCCTGGCAACTGCTTTAGATTATTTTTTAATATTTTAGCCCGGTTGCCAAGCACGTTGGTGTTTTTGATTACCAGCACCTGGTTACGGTCGAAACCGAGACTTTTATTGTGGATGTAATTCAGTTGGTTATAAATAACAAGGGTGCCGATAATAAGAAAAATAGAAATAGAGAACTGGAAAACCACCAGGAAACTCCTTAAAAACCCACCTTTAAAACCTTTCGCTATTTTTCCTTTTAATACATCTATCGGCTGAAAGGCTGAAAGATAAAATGCCGGGTATGAACCCGCGAGGAAACCTACCACCAAAACAATAACCAACAGAGCAGGCAACAGCCAGGTTAAGGTTTGGGAAGTTATTTCCAGGTGTTTGTCGGCAGTTTGATTAAATACTGGCAGCAGCATCCAGGCTAAGAATACGGCGATGATAGCTGAAGTGAGCGTTACCAAAACTGATTCGGTTAAAAACTGTGCTACCAGGTATTTGCGGGCTGAGCCTAATACCTTGCGTACACCAACTTCCTTTGCGCGGTTTGCCGATCTTGCAGTAGAGAGGTTCATAAAATTGACGCAGGCGATCAGCAATATAAAGATAGCAACCAGTGAAAATATGTATACATATTGAATGTTTCCGCCTTTAGCCAACGGATATTGGCTGTCTGCATCCCTCAGGTGAATATCGGGTAGCGGTTTTAAGGTCATCCGCAGATAGTTGCCGCCGGTAGTCCACGTAGAGGGGTTGAACGAGCTTTTTATATCAATTGCCGTGATTGCTTTTTCAAGTTTTTTTACATCTGTTCCCGGTTTAAGGAGTAAATAGTTATGTAAGCCGGCATAGCCCCATGATGTTGATTTACTTTCAGGCCTTGACGAAAAGGACAAAAAGAAATCGTAATTAAAGTGCGATTGTGCAGGTATATCTCTAATTACGCCTGTGATTTTGTAGATGCTGCTATCATTTATGGTAAGTGTTTGTCCTACGACATTAACTTTGTTAAAATATTTTTTTGCCGTACTTTCAGTTATTACGGCTGTATTTGGCTCATCCAATGCAGTCGATGGGCTGCCGTCAACCATGGGCAATGTAAAAACATCGAACAGCGACGATTCGGTAAAAACGACGTTCTTTTCCAGAATATCCCCGTTATTCTTTTTTACATAGAATTTTTGAGGGGAAAGAAACAAGCCATTTTTATCAATCAGCCTTGCCACTTTTTCTACTTCGGGGAAACGTGTTTGCAGTATATTTTTCCAGTTTACTTCTGATGTTGAGTACACACCTGCGTTGCCGTTTAACTTTGCTTCGGTGGTAAGCCTGTATATCCTGCCGGCTTTTGTGTTATAATTATCGTAGCCGAGTTCGTCAACCACGTAAAATACAATAAGTAAACAGGTAGCCAGGCCAACTGACAAGCCCAGTACATTGATAGCTGTAAAGCCCTTGTTTTTTAAAAGGCTGCGGTACGCGGTTTTGATGTAGTTTCGTATCATGGTTGGTTCATTAGTTCACTTGTTCATTAGTTCATTGGTATTTTTTTTGTCATTGGTTATTCTATGGGCATATTTTATAACTGCAAACTGCTACTGCAAACTGCCAACTTTCCCCTACTCCGATCTTAAACTATCCACCGGGTTTGATAACGCCGCTTTTATCGATTGAAAACTTATAGTAATAATCGCTATCAGTATGGCTGTGAGGCCTGCCAGTGGTAAAATCCACCATTGTATGTTTATGCGGTAAGCAAAGTCCTGCAGCCATTTATTCATTAAAAACCAGCCTGCGGGTAATGCAATAAGTATGGCTATAAATACAAGTTTTATAAAATCAAACGACAGCATTGCTGCGATAGTAGAAACATTTGCGCCTAATACTTTCCTGATCCCGATCTCCTTGTTGCGTTGCTCTGCAGCATAAGCAGCAAGGCCGAACAATCCCAAACAGGCTATTATTATCGCCAGCGAAGTAAATACGATACATACAGTTCCCTCACGCTGTTCGGCGCGATACATTGCATCAAAATCCTGGTCCATAAACGAATAATTCATTTTTACATTTGGCGACAGTTCGTTCCATTTATCCTGGATTTGGGAAAGCAGGGCCGGGATGTTTTTTGTATCAGCACGAACGCTTAATGCCCCTGTATTATGCGCCATCACCAAAACTACCGGACTGATGACATCCCGTAAGGAACTAAAGTTGAAGTCCTTAACAACGCCTATGATATGATAGGCCTTTGAATTAGAAATATCCTGTTTACCGCCGTTCGACCTGTATAATGGTTTATTTATAGGATCTTTAAGCCCTAAAAACTTCGCGGCGGCTTCATTAATAATAATACCTGATGAATCGGTAGCCATCTGGCTTGAAAAACTGCGGCCGGCGACCATTTTCATATCCAGTGTATTAATATAATCTTCATCAACCTCCCATGTTTGCGGGAATAATGCTTTCTTTTGATCAAAAGCGGCATCCTTAAAAAATATAGAGGTGTTTTTCTGGCCAGATGTTGGCAGGAAGCCTGTTAATGTGGCATTTTCAACGCCGGGCAACTGTTTTATTTCTTGCTTAAATGTGTTGGCCTGATTATTTAGCTCAAAAGTGTTTTGTACTATAAGTACCTGGTTACGGTTATACCCAAGATCTTTAGTTCGGATGTAGTTGAGCTGTTTGTAAATAACAAGGGTACCTATAATTAGGAAAATTGAAATAGCGAATTGAAATACAACCAATATACTCCGTAAGCCGCCACCTTTAAACCCTGCTGATAATTTCCCTTTCAATACATCAATGGGGTTAAACGCCGAAAGAAAGAAAGCAGGGTACGAACCCGCCAGGGAACCAACCACTAAAATAATAAGCAGTAATGCAGGGATAAGCCAAACAAGCGTTTGGGAGTTAATTATAATATCTTTTCCGGCTAACTGGTTAAATGCAGGCAGCAACGCCATTGCTGCAAAAAAAGCGATGGCTGTGGCTGCAAGCGTTACCAATACTGATTCCGTAAGAAACTGGAAAATGAGGTGTGTTTTGGATGATCCCAACACCTTGCGTACACCTACCTCCCTTGCACGGTTTGATGAACGAGCCGTAGAAAGGTTCATGAAGTTAACGCAAGCTATTATGAGTATGAATAATGCAATCGCCGAAAAAATATAAACATATTCAACTGTACTGTTTGGCCCCAATTCGCCAGTGCGGTTTGATTTGAGATGAATATCGGTTAACGGGGTTAAATTTAACCTGAAGAAACTGCCGCCTTTTTCAAATGCAGCTACGCTCATTTTTAATTCCAATTGCATTTGCGGCCCACTGTATTTACTTAAAAAAGCTGGCAGGGCAGCTTCAAGCCTTTTGTGATCTGCCGCATCCTTAAATAAAACATACGTATTGTAGTCACTTCTTAACCACTCTGTCGACCTGCTATCAGGAAATGTCGACATCGATATAAAAAAGTCGAAATTAAAATGCGATTGCGTAGGGATGTCGCGGATAACACCGGTGACTTTATAGAAAGTATTGTCATCAAATGTTAATGTTTTACCAACGACACTGGTACTGTTGAAGTATTTTTTTGCCATGGTTTCGGTAATTACCACGCTGTTTGGCTCTGCCAAGGCTGTCGCCGGGCTGCCGCTGATCATCGGTAAAGTAAATACATCAAACAGTGAAGGATCAGCAAATGCTATTCTATTTTCAATAATATTGGTTGTCCCTTTTTTTACGTGCCTTAAACCAACATTTTTTATTCGTACAGTGTTTTCAATATAAGGGAACTCGCTTTTAAGCGTTTGTGCCAGTGGCGGCATGCATACGGCATACTTTACATTATTTTCACCAAGTTTCAGGTCCTCATTTACGCGGTATATCCTGTCGGCTTTAGTGTTGTAGCGGTCGTAACTCAATTCGTCAACCACATAAAAAATAATAAGCAGGCAGCTTACCAGGCCTAATGAAAGTCCCAGCACGTTTAGTATCGTAAAGCCCTTATTTTTTAAAAGGCTACGGAAAGCAGTTTTTATGTAATTGCGGATCATGGTGTTAGTTCATTAGTTCACTTGTTCATTAGTTCATTGGTGTTTGCGGTTTATTTGCATCTATTTATTTTTTTAACTGCAAACTGCCTACTGCTAACTGCCTACTGCCTACTCGCTCCTCAGACTCTTCACCGGGTTTGCCAGTGACGCTTTTATAGCCTGGAAGCTTACCGTTATTATGGCTATCATAAATGCAAGCAACCCCGCTGTGGCAAATACCATCCAGCTTATATTTATTTTGTAGGCATAATCATTCAACCAAGAGTTCATGCCGTACCATGACAGCGGAAATGCAATTAAAGCCGCGATTAATACCAACTGCAAAAATTCCTTTGAAAGCAGGTTTACTATTCCGGGGATACTGGCGCCCAATACCTTCCTGATCCCGATCTCACGTGTGCGCTGCAATGTGCTGTAGGATGCAAGGCCCAATAAGCCCAGGCATGAAATAAATATTGCCAACACAGCAAAATACATGAAGAGTTGGCCGAACCGCTCTTCGGTAGCATATTGTTTATTAAAGTTTGCGTCGACAAAGGTGTAGTTAAAGGGCCGTTGCGGGATCAATACTTTCCACTTATTTTCAACTGCGGCAATAGTAGCCGGGATGTTTTGTGCGGCTATTTTTAAGGTTAATATCCTGGCGTTTGATGGGTTTACCCGCATGTTTAGTGGTTCAACATTTTCCTGTAACGATCGATAATGAAAATCTTTCACCACACCTATAATTTGACCGTCGCGGCCCCATTGTTCAAACTTTTTGCCAATAGCCTGGTTCGGCGAGATATAGCCGAGGCTTTTAACAGTCGCTTCGTTTATCACTACCGACTTCGTTGAATCAGATGGGAAAGCGGATGAAAATGTTCGCCCGGCGATTATTTTCATCCCATATACCGGGATAAAATCGTAATCAACATCGTACATATTTACATTCATAGGCTGCATGGCACCCTGCCTGTTTTCGAATGCAGAATGTGCGTTGGCACTGCCTACACCGGGTAAACCATGCGATATAGCAACAGCCAAAACATTTGGAATTGACTTAAACTCGTTTTTTATCGTTTCGTAACTTTTTATTACGCCATCGTCATTGCCAAAATCAAGCGTCAGCATTTGATCTTTGTCAAACCCCAGCGGCTGATTGCGCATAAAATTCAGCTGGTTATATACGACGAGCGTACCGACGATTAGTATTATGGAGATGGTAAACTGGAAAACAACCAATCCTTTTCGCAGCCAGGTACCTTTTGAGGACGAACTGAACCTCCCCTTTAAAATAACCACGGGCTTAAAGCCGGACAAAGCCAATGCAGGGTAAGCCCCGGCAGCCAGGCCAATTAATAAGGAGATGAGCAAGAGAATAAATACATAACCCTGCTCAAAGATGTCGGTGCCGATTGTCTTTCCAGCCAATTGATTGAACAGTGGCAATAACAATGAAACCAACAATGCCGCAAAAACAAAAGCAATAAGACAGATTATAACTGACTCACCTAAAAACTGCATGGTTAGCTGGCTGCGTGCTGCGCCGATCACTTTGCGTACGCCAACCTCTTTTGCGCGTTCCGATGCCCTGGCAGTAGTTAAATTGATAAAATTAATAGCTGCAATAAGCAGGATAAATAAAGCGACAACGGAAAAAATATAAACATTGCTCATGCTGCCCTGCTCAAGCCCATCACGGGGATCCATGTAAATATCTTTTAATGGCTTTAAAAACAAGGCGTAATTTTGTCCCCCCTTGCGGTTTTCTTCACTGATATGCTTCTTTAAAAATGCGGGAAACTTTGATTCTAAAAGGTTTGTATTTGTCCCTTTGGCCAGCAATAAAAAAGTATACGATCCAAAATTACCCCATTGTTCCATAACGCCGGGGTCCAATTTCTCAAGTGTTGGGGCGGAGTAAAGTATATCAAACTTAAACTGAGAATTTTCGGGTACATCTTTCGCGATGCCAGTCACCATGACCAGTTCTTTGTTACGAAGCAGTAAGGTTTTACCCATCGGGTCAGCCGTACCGAAATACTTTTTGGCGGTAGTTTCAGTCAAAATTACACTATAAGGATTTTTTAATGATGTTTTGGGGTCACCCTTTAACAGCGGAAGGCTAAAAACATCGAAAAAGGATGGTTCGGCAAAAAAAATCCTGTCTTCCTGGAACATGTGATTGTTAGCTTTAACGATAGTTCCATAGGGAAATAATCTTGTTGATTCCTGTATTTCAGGAAAATCAGCTTTAAGCGTCGGGCCCATCGGCGCCGATGACCACGCCTCTTTCATCACATCATTGGCCGATTTTATATCTACGTTTAACCGGTAAACCTGGTCGGCTTTGGCATGAAAGGTATCGTAGCTTAGTTCAAAGCGTACATACATCAAGATCAATAAAAAAGCCGTCATGCCTACAGCCAGCCCGATAATATTTATCAATGAGAAACCCTTATGCCTCCAAAGGCTTCTGAATGCGATTTTGATGTAGTTGCGTATCATGGGAATCAATTATTGAATTATTGATTTAGTGAATTAGTGATTAAAAAACTTGTACTCGATTACTTTATTTTTTTAACTGCAAACTGCTACTGCCCACTGCCTACTCGCTTCTAAGGCTCTTCACCGGGTTTGCCCCTGCCGCTTTTACCGCCTGGAAACTTATTGTCGCCAGCGCCACTATAATTGCCACTACCCCTGCTAAACCGAATATCCACCAGCTGATGGTTATCCGATAGGCGAAATCCTGGAGCCAGTTATGCAAAATGAAATATGCAATTGGTATAGCAATTCCAATGGCGATAACAACCAGTTTTATAAAATCTTTTGAAAGCAGCAATACGATATTTGAAATCGATGCGCCGAGCACTTTGCGGACACCTATCTCTTTGGTGCGCTGCAGGGTGGCAAAAAGCGACAAGCCCAATAAACCCAAACAGGCTATAAAAATGGCAAACCCACCAAATATGCTGAATGCTTTGCCAAAAAGTTCATCGTTTTTATACTGGGCATTAAACTGTTCATCCAAAAAGGAGTAATCGAACAAATTACCGGGGAAAAAGCCCTGGTATTTTGCCTTAACTGCCGCCACAGTAGCCATAACGTTTTTTGGATCTATCTTTACCGATATCGTACTCTGAATGTTTATGGCAGGTTGAAGTAAGGTTGGCTCTATAGGGTAACGTAACGATTTTTGATGAAAATCGGCTACAACGCCAACAATGTCCCACTTCTTTGTTCCGTTCATCATGGTGCGGCCAATGGCCGCCTGTGGTGATGAAAAACCGAGGGTTTTTACGGCGTCCTGGTTTAAAATAAGATTATGGAGTTTATCATAGCTGGGATTATAATCAGTTGCAATAAAATCCCTGCCTGCGACTATTTGCATTCCGTAAGTTTTTATATAATCGAGGCTTACACCATCAAAACGCATAGTGAAATGGGTGTTAGGATCAGCATCCGAGGCCCTGATACCAAAATTCCTGCCCATTTCATTTCCGGGCACCCAAAAGGATGATGCTGCGTTTTTTACACCGGGAATCTGATCCAGCTCGTTTACAAATGCATTTGCGCGGGTTACAAAAGTGGTATCCTGTTTCACAAATACAGGCCCGTTAATAACAAGAATTTGTTCGATATTTACACCGAGCTTTTGATCGCTCATGTATTTTATCTGTTTATAAACTACAAATGAACCTGTAATTAGTACGACTGTTATGGCAAACTGGCCTATCACCAATCCTTTCCGTAAAATGGCTCCTTTTTTTGAACTGCTGAATTTGCCTTTTAATACCATGATGGGCATGAAAGCCGACAGTACAAATGCAGGGTAAAATCCTGAAACAAATATTCCCGTAAGGATAACTACTATTAAACCAATGCTGATCACATAGCCGCCTAAACCTTTTTTAAACAGGTAGGCAAAAGAAAGCTGGTGCTGCACCAAATCATTAAACACGCTTTGTGCCAGGTAAACCATAACCAGCGCAATAACCAATGCGATGATATTGATGAGGAAAGATTCTATTAAGAACTGCCTGATGAGCTGACCCTGGGTTGCCCCTGTTACTTTGCGTACTCCCACTTCTTTTGCCCGTTCGACCGATCTCGCTGTTGCAAGATTAATATAATTTATCCAGGCAATACTGATAATAAACAGGGCGATAATAAGCAGGCCCCAAACAACAGTCGCGCTGCCCGTATTGGCGATCTCGTACTCCGTATCCGAGTATAAATGAACTTTCAACAGTGGCTGCAGGTAAAATTTTTCAACACTCCCGGATATTTTATTTCCCTGGAAATGCCGTTGGCTAAATCCTGCAAGTTTTGCGTCGAAAGCTTTATAATCGGTGCCGGGTTTTAACTGGATATAATGCCAGAAGTCCGAATCGGTAAAATCATAGTCGGCTTGTTTATAACCATAACTATGGATAACCGTTTGATATGATATCAGAACGTCAAACTGCAAAATAGAATTTTCAGGGACGTCTTTGATGATCCCGACAACCTTTGATGGAAATGTATCCTGCGCTACTGTTATCAGTTTCCCAACATAAGGATCGAAATTATTGCCGTGTACGTCAAAAATTTTGCGGGCAAGTGTTTCAGATATAATAACGGTATTGGCTTCCTTTAAAGCTGCTTTACTGTCGCCGGCAAGGAAAGGGTACGAAAACATTGAAAAAAATGAGTTATCGACGGCTAAAGACTGCTCTTTGGGTATTTTTTTATCATTATAAGTTATAAATACATTGCCGTTTGGCAATACCCTTGTATAATTCAGCACTTCTGGGTAATCATCCTTCATTGCTTTACTTACAGCTGAATAGCTAATGGTGCCGTGCTGGATCAGCTTGTTATTCTGATACCTGTCGTTTACCACGCGATATATATCCGATGCATTATTGTTGAAATAATCATAGCTCAGTTCAAAATTCACGTACTGCAATATCAATAAACATGCAGCCATGCCCAATGATAATCCAAGTATATTGATCAACGAAAAAACCTTGTTCTTCCGCAGATTGCGCCAGCCTATTTTGAAATAATTTTTTATCATCGTATTAGTTCATTGGTTCACTTGTTCATTAGTTCATTAGTGTTTGTGGATATTTGCACCTGTTTATTTTTTAACTGCAAACTGCTACTGCCCACTGCTAACTTTCTATCTATTCACTCCTAAGGCTCTTCACCGGGTTAACCAGCGCTGCTTTAATTGCCTGGAAACTTACCGTTAGTATTGTTATTAAAATCACCGATCCTATCGCTATCAGAAAAACTAACGGGCCAATATTAATTCGGTAAGCAAAGCCATGCAGCCATTGGTTCATTAAATACCACGATAATGGAAAAGCAATCAGCACAGCTACGCATACCAACTTCAAAAAATCTTTGGTGAGCATGAAAGTTATACTGTTGACGGATGCCCCTACTACCTTCCGGATACCTATTTCTTTTTGTCTTTTTTGTGCGGTAAATGCCACCAGCCCGAAAAGCCCGAGGCATGAAATAATAATGGCAAGAATTGAAAAATATTCCGACAGTAGGGATACCCTAACTTCTGTTTCATATTGTTTTTGGTAAGCCTCATCCAGAAAACTATAGGTGAAAGGGAATCCGGGATTATAGGCTTCATATAGCTTTTGTATTTGTGCAATGGTTTCCTTCTGATGATCGCCTTTTATCCTTATCATCATTCTATACCCCCCATTGCCCTGGGTAAGCAGCAGCATAAATGCCGGCTTTACCGTCTCATGCAGTGATTCGAAATGAAAATCTTTTACAACCCCGATAACCTGGAAATTACCACCAAAAATTTTTATGTTTTTACCCACCGGAGCTTTAAGGTTCATCGCTTTAACAGCGGTTTCATTTAATAGCACTTTACTGGTGTCAGCGCCGAAATTTCTTGAAAAGGGCCTTCCGTCAGCCATTTGCATACCCATTGTTTCTACAAAATTATAGCCCGCAAAAAAGCCTTCGAAATAAGTGTTCTGTTGCGAATTGCCGTCCCAGGCAACTGCTGCGGTACCAAAATTGCGCCCAACCATATTATGTGTTGAAAAACTCGCATTTACAACGCCGGGTATCTCCTTAAGCCTGATATCAAATGCGTCTTCTTTGCCAAGTATCTTGCCATCTGAATCAAACTTAACCACGTTTTCTTTATTGTAACCGGGCGTAATAGACTGGATGAAATTAATTTGCTTATAAACCACTAATACTGCTACAATAAGTACAACAGAAATAGTGAATTGAAATATCACCAGGCCCTTGCGTGCGATGAGGTCTGAAAAAGAGGAATTGAATTTCCCCTTTAAAATTGCCAGGGGCTTAAATTTTGAAAGATAAAATGCCGGGTAGCTCCCTGATACTATCCCGGTAAAAATTGCTATGCCGACGAGGGTGAGGATAAGTGACGCGTCAAGGTTAAGGTTGATGTCCTTGCCTGTTAATTGGTTAAACTGCGGCAATAATAGCCATGCGATCCCCACTGCAAGTAAAGTAGTAAACGTAGCCAGCAGGGTCGACTCTGTAAGAAACTGGATAATTAACTGACTGCGCTCTGCCCCAATTACCTTTTTTATGCCAACTTCCTTCATCCTGCCCGAAGCCTTGGCTGTAGACAGATTCATGAAATTAATACATGCAATGATCACGATGAATACCGCGACAAGAGAAAAAAGTTTAACATATACTTCCCTTCCGCCCACTCTTGAACCATGATTAAAAGTATTTTGCAGGTAATTCTCCGAAAAACGCATGGCAAAAAGCGTCCGGTTAGTATCGTTGGTATTTTTGGTAACTGAGCTGGCTATTCTTTTATTAAAGGCATCAAGATCAGTGCCTTCCTTTAACATAATAAAGTTATGCGGACCGCCGCCGCCCCATGATTTAACCCAGCCCTGGCCGGGAACGTCTTCAGCGAGGTAATCAAATGATTGTACAAAATCAAACTGCTGTGAGGAATGTACGGGCATCTCGTAAACGCCGGAAACGAAGCATATCTTATCCTGCTGAACTTTTATCCCTTTGCCTACAGCGTTTTCGGTTGTAATGAAAAGCCTTTTGGCTAAATCTTCGCTAATTACAATAGAGGTTTTGACATCCAGTACCTTGTTGCGGTCGCCGGCAATCATTTTAAATGAAAATATTTTAAAGTAATCTTTGCCTGCATATTGGCCACTTGCCCTAATGCTTTTGTCACCAACGGTTAGTGTGGATTTTTGAAACCAATCAGGCGGCGCCACGGCTGCAGCGTATTCAACTTCCGGGTTCTGAGCTTTTAGCAGGTCACTCACTAAGCCCGATGATTCGTCCGTTAACGCCTGGCTCCCGCTATTTTTCCGGTGCTCCATTACCTGGTAAATCCGGCTGTCATTCGCAAAAAATTTATCGTAGCTCAATTCATCATGAACCCATAAATAGATTAATAAAGTACAGGCTATACCTGCAGAAAGCCCTACTACATTAAGCAATGTAAACTGCTTATCTTTTTTTAAGTTGCGAAACGCGATTTTTATATAATTTTTAAGCATGGCACGATTGTTTATTAGTTCACTTGTTCATTAGTTCATTGGTGTCATTTTAATATATTTTCTCTTTTGAAACTGGAAACTACTGCTGCCCACTGCAAACTTTCCCCTACTCGCTCCTCAAACTATTTACAGGATTTGATAATGCTGCTTTTATTGATTGAAAACTTATGGTAATAAATGCTATCAACACAGCTCCAAAACCAGCTACCGCAATTACCCACCATTGTATATCCTGACGATAAACAAATGATTGCAGCCATTTTTGCATAAACCACCAGGCAAACGGAGTAGCTACAACTATTGAGATAAGCACGAGCTTTATAAAATCTTTTGATAGCATGGCAACGATGACCGGAACATTTGCGCCCAAAACTTTGCGGATACCAATTTCTTTTGTGCGCTGTTCGGCTGCATAGGCGGCAAGGCCAAACAGCCCAAGGCATGCAATTATGATAGCAAATGAGGTAAACGTTATGGATATTGTCCCCATACGCTGCTCTGAACGGTAGGTGGCATCAAAATCCTGGTCCATAAATGAATAATTGAATTGTTGGTTGGGCGAAAACTCCTTCCATTTATTTTCAATTTGCGATAGCAGGGCCGGAATGTTATTTGAACTGATATGTATGCTTAAGGCACCGTTGTTTTCTTCATTCTTTAAAACAACGGGTTCAATATTATCTTTTAACGACTTGAAATTAAAGTCTTTTACTACGCCGATAATATGGTATGCCTTCACTTTTTTTCCATAATCATCCTGTGGACGGTATATTAGCTTATCAATAGGTTTTGCAAATCCAAGCAACCGGGCGGCCGACTCATTGATAATAACAGCTGTCGAATCTGTTGCCATTTGGTTTGAGAAATCGCGGCCTGCAATTATTTTCATACCTAAGGTATTAACATAATTTTCATCAACCTGCCACTGTTGCGTCAGCAAGCCGCTGCTGGCCTCCAGTGTTGCTGATTTGAAAATTGACCCGCTGTTACTGCTGCCGCTTGTTGGGGTATCACCAGTTAGGGTTGCATTTATTACGCCCGGCATTTGTTTTATTTCCTGCTTGAAAATCTTTGATTGCTGGCCGAGAAATGAAAGGTTTTTAACTACCAGTACGTGGTCGCGGTTATAGCCAATATCTTTGTTTTGGATATATTTAAGCTGGTTGTAAATAACCAACGTGCCTATAATTAAAAATATAGATATGGAAAATTGGAAAACCACTAAAAAGCTGCGGAGCAGCCCACCCTTAAAACCAGCTGACAACTTCCCCTTCAACACATCTATTGGTTGAAAAGCTGAGAGATAAAATGCAGGATATGATCCCGCAAGGCAACCGATCACCAAAATTAATGCAAGTAACGCAGGTATCAGCCATATTAATGAATGGGTAGATATCGTTAATTCCTTGCCCGAAATTTGATTAAATAATGGCAATAATGCCCATGCGGCAAATAAGGCTATCAATGTGGCCACAAATGTTACCATAATTGATTCGGACAGGAACTGCGCAATCAAATACTTACGCGGAGAGCCCAGCACTTTGCGAACGCCAACTTCGCGCGCCCGGTTTGATGAACGGGCAGTAGAAAGGTTCATGAAATTTACACATGCTATCAGTAAAATAAAAATAGCCACGGCCGAAAACATGTATATGTATAAGATATTGCCGTTTTTGCCCATTTCCCCGGTCCGGTCGGATTTCAGGTGTATATCTTTCAGCGGGGTCATTATAAATTTTAAATAGTTCCCGCTTTTCAGAAAATCACTATAACTTTTATGAATAATACTTTGCAATTGTGTCCCCACATAAGTCTTAACAAGCTGCGGAAGGCTGTTTTCAATTTTTTTATAATCAGCCCCTTTTTTTAATAATATATAGGTTTGAAAATTACTGCTAAGCCATGAAACATCCTTACTTTCGGAAACGGTGGACATAGAAATAAAAAAATCAAACCGGAAATGCGATTGCTTTGGTATATCGCGTATTACACCGGTAACCTTATAAGTGTCGACACCATTTAAAAGCAATATTTTGCCGATGACATTAATGCTGTTAAAATATTTTTTAGCTGTACTCTCGGTGATAACTATTGATTTGGGTTCACTTAATGCTGTAGCCGGGCTGCCTTGTATCATTGGCAATGTAAATACGGCAAAAACAGAGGGATCTGCGTAAGTTATATTATCCTCCTGTATATCCTGGTTGCCTTTTTTTACATGAAAACTCCCTGCTTGCATAAACCTTACAGCTTGTTCAACTTCCGGAAAAGTATTGAGCAATGTAGCCGCAAGCGGCGACGGGGCAACGGCAGTTGATATTACGTTCCCATTATATTTTACATCGTTCCCAACGCGGTAAATCCGGTCTAATTTAGTATTATAATGGTCATAGCTCAATTCATCCGCCACATAAAACACAATGAGCATGCAAACAGCCAAACCCAGGGCAAGCCCGAACACATTAATAAAGGTAAACCCCTTATTTTTCATGAGGCTGCGGAAAGCCGTTTTGATGTAGTTCCTTATCATGATGTTTGTTTATTAGTCATTTGCTTCGCGTCATTTGGTCATTGTGTCATTGGTTGTTTGAAGGCTCATTTATTTCGGTATTTCAAGGCTTTCACATTGAAAACTAACCACTTATCTCTAATAAATAACCTCCAATACAGGCAACACTCAAGCTAACCCCTCCAATTTGGAGGAGGTTAGCGGAGGCACTTAATTATTAACTTATATAAACTTGTTTTGAAGTCTGGAGTCTTTAGTCGCAAGTCTTAAGTCAGAAATGCTTTGACTTGGGACTACAGACTTAGAACTTAAGACTTAGATCATAATGTTTTCCACTACAGTTTGCCCATCCAATAGGCGGATGATGCGGTGGCTGTAACGTGCATCATGCTCAGAGTGTGTTACCATGATGATGGTTGTTCCCTGTTCGTTAAGGTCTGTTAAAAGCTCCATAACTTCATTACCATTGCTGCTGTCCAGGTTACCTGTAGGCTCATCCGCAAGTATCAATTTTGGCTTATTAACCACAGCTCTTGAAATAGCGACGCGCTGTTGCTGACCACCCGATAATTGCTGTGGATAGTGATTACGACGGTGCATGATCTGCATTTTATCCAGCACTTCTTCAACTCTTTTTACCCGTTCGGCAGATGGCACACCTGTATAAATCAAAGGCAGTTCCACATTTTCAAACACGGTTAATTCATCAATCAGGTTAAAGCTTTGGAAAACGAAACCGATGTTATGCTTGCGCAGATCGGCGCGTTTACGCTCATTAAAATGGGCTACCTCAACCCCGTTAAAAACATAGCTGCCTTCATCCGGGTCATCAAGCATGCCCAATATATTAAGCAAAGTCGATTTCCCGCATCCTGACGGACCCATTATGGCAACAAACTCGCCTTTTTTAACTTCAATGGATAGCTTGTTTAAAGCAATGGTTTCTACCTCTTCCGTACGGTAAAATTTTTCAAGATCTGTAATTTTTATCATTTTTGCCTCCTAAACCCTCTCCCCTTTTAATTTACAGGAAGGATTTGATTTTTATTATTTAAGTTAATTAATTGTTCGTTTTGAAAAGTTCATGGTTCATGGTTGATAGTTCATGGCTCACGCTCTTTTTACTTTTTATTTTTTTATTTTTTTCTTTCGGACTTACTGACTTTCGGTCTTTCGGACTTAACTAATCTCTAATCACCAATCTCTAATCACTATTTTTTCAACACCAGCACCTGTATGTCACCATAAGTTTCATAGCTTGATGTTATTACCCTATCACCTGGTTCCAAACCGCTAACAAGTTCGTAGTAATCAGGGCTCATCCTGTTAATTTGTATCGGCACTTTATAAGCGGTTTTACCGTCTTTACTTACTTTAAATATCCAGTTACCACCTGTTTGCTGGTAAAACCCGCCCTTAGGCAATAACAATGCAGGCACTGCATCGCTGAAAGCAAGCAATATCTGTAATGTCTGGCCTTTTCTTAAACCCGGAGGCGTTGGCCCGACAAACACCATATCTACCTCGAACGTACCTGTTGTTTTTACCGAAACGTCAGCTTTTTGAACAATTAGTTTATAAGTCTTGTCATCAAGATCTGTATAATATGCAGTCAGGCCGGGATGAACCTTTTGTATATAATGTTCTTCAACATCTGCCTTTATCTTGATGCCTGTTAAACCATCAATTTGCGCCAAATGCTCCCCTTTGTTTTTGCTTTGCCCAACTTCAGCGTCCAATGAGGTTAATTGCCCGTCGATAGGCGCCCTTACAGTAAGTTCGTTAACCTTTTGCTGCATTACCTTCAACGCATCTTTCATTTGCGCAATCTGTTGTTTTGACTGCGATTCCGATTGTTTTACAAGTGCAGTATCCTGGATTAATATTTGTTTTGTCAGCCTTCTTTTTTCCAACTGGTATTGATAAGTATTTACAGCTATCTGGTATTCCTGTAAGCCAATCGCTTTTTTTGCATAAAGATCCTTATCTAATTTGTAAACCCTTTCTGCATCCCTAAAGGTATTATCAATATCAGCCATGTTTTGGAGTTTCGTGATCGTATTTTGCTGCGCCTGGTTTTGTGCTATCTGCATCTGTATTTGCTGTGCAGTAACATTAGTTTGCTGACCCGCTAACTGTAGTTCAAGGTCGGGGTCTGACAATCTTATAATAGGGTCGCCTGTTTTCAGTATAGCGCCGTCTTCAACATATTTTTGTTCAACGCGGCCGGCATCAGTTGCATCAAGGTAAATGGTACGAAGCGGGTATACAACGCCGTTGATCGGGATACGCTCCTGAAACGGCCCTCTTGTTATTGTGCTAATAGTTAAACGTTCTGTATCAACATCGAGCTTGCTTTTTCCCGAGGTAGAGTAAATTGCGCCGGCGATCAGCAAAACAATAGCAGCTATACCGCCAATAGTTAATAGTCGTTTGGTATTCCAGGTCTTTTTTTCAATTATTCTGTCCACTGTTATTCTGTTATAATTTATAATTATTTGGTTAATGGTTATAAAAAGATATGCCACAAATTAAATAGCTGTTTTTCAGCATTTTAAACCTAAAATACAATATCAAGGCGTACGCTTCTGTTACAGCAAGTGTACGGTTATGATACAATGGTTCATTGGTTCATTAGTTTATTAGTTCATTGGTTTAATCGCTTATTTGTTTGTTGGCTTATTAGTCCACTGGTTCAATAATTCATTTGCTTATTGGTTAGCAGGTTATTAGAAATTGTTAATAGCTTATAAATTATAATTTATTGTTCATATTTACCTGCCATAAAGCTTTTAGCATAAAAATTGCAGCCATTGAGAATGATATTCATAGTTAAATGATTATTGATTACAGTTTGTAGTGTAAATTTACAATTTTACATCTCTAACGAACAATACCCAATGAACTAATGAACAAATGAACTATTGAACTAACAAATAAATGATACTTAAAAAATCTAATGTTTTAATTGTTGATGATGACCCGGATGTTCTTACTGCTGTTAAGCTTTTGCTGAAAACGGAGGCGCAGGAGGTTATTACTGAAAAAAATCCTGAAAACTTAAACTGGCTGCTGCAGCGTAACCAGGTTGACCTCGTTTTGCTGGATATGAACTTTAACAGCGCCATAAATACCGGCAACGAGGGACTTTACTGGCTCCGTAAAATTAAAGAGTGGAAACCTGCTGTCTGCGTTATTATGATAACTGCTTATGGGGATATTGACCTCGCGGTACGATCGTTAAAAGAAGGGGCCAATGATTTTATTGTTAAGCCATGGCATAACGAAAAGCTGATAGATACTATAAAAGAACTGCTTGAAAAAAAAGAAGGCGTTAAAACTGTTAAAACATCGGTAAAAGGCGCAGCCGGGGACACATCTATTCTTGGCGATTCGGATGTGATGCAGGATATTTTTTATAAAGTAAATAAAATAGCCCCTACTGATGCCAATATTTTATTATTGGGCGAAAATGGCACAGGTAAGGACCTGATGGCAAAGGCCATTCATGAACGGTCGTTAAGGGCCGATAAACCTTTTATAAAAGTTGATGTTGGCGCACTGACCGATACCTTATTTGAAAGCGAATTGTTTGGCCATAAAAAAGGCGCTTACACCGATGCCCGCGAAGACAGGACAGGCCGGTTTGAGGATGCACAGGGCGGCACCTTGTTTTTAGATGAAATAGGAAATATCTCCCTTCAGCAACAGGCCAAACTATTAACTGTTTTGCAAAACCGGCAGGTAACCCGCCTGGGCACCAATAAAGCAGTTGATATTGATATTCGTCTCATTTGCGCTACTAACCTGCCACTATCCGAACTGGCAAACGAAAACCGCTTCCGGAAAGACCTTATATACCGTATTAATACTGTTGAGATAAATATGCCGCCGTTGCGAAAGCGCAATGAAGATATTGTGATATTAGCAAGGCATTTTGCAAAATTATATGCAGGTAAATACCTGAAAGCTACAATGGATTTTGAAAGCGCCGCACTTCAAAAATTAAAAGGCTACAACTATCCCGGCAACGTAAGGGAACTGCAATATACCATTGAAAGAGCCGTGATAATGGCCGATGAGCATGTGTTAAAAGCTGATGACCTTATATTTTCGATATTGGAGACAACAGGTGGCGATGCTATAGAGGATGATGACAATATTCCACTAAGCACTATGGAAAAAAATGCCATTTTGCGCGTTATTGAAAAACACAACGGCAACATAACCAGGGCAGCCAAAGAGCTTGGTTTAACCCGTACAGCCCTATACCGCAGATTAAGCAAATATGATATTTAACCGTTACGAATGGCGGCTAGTGCTGCGTGTGGTGATCATGTTTATCACACTTACCGTAACATCGGTATTGGTGGATAAAGGGTCAACTTATTATATATTTTTAGTAATTACTGTGCCGTTGGTTGTTTATGAGGTGATAGACCTTATCCGTTTTCAGAAAAAAGCACAGGATGAGGTGAGCCAGTTTGTTGAATCTATTCATTACCGCGATTTCTCCCGTCATTTTGATGTACGCAAGGCCCCAAATGAACTTAAACCGCTGCGTAAAGGTTTTAACGAGATCAATACTACCTTCAAGCTTATCAGCCGCGAACGTGAAACCCAATATCATTACCTGCAAAAAATACTGGAGCTTGTGGATACCGGCATCCTATCTTACGAGCAGGAAAACGGCGAAACTGGCTGGATAAATGAAGCTTTTAAAAAACTGATCGGTGTCCCCTATCTTAAAACTATCCATTCGCTTGAAAAAAGGGAAGAGGTTTTGTATAACGAAATTATAAAACTTAAACCAGGCGATGCTAAAATTATAACCATTACCCGTAACCAGCAGCTAGTTAAAATTTTAGTTACAGCCAGCGTATTGCGAAGTGAAGAAAAGATATATAAACTGGTGGCTTTTCAGAATGTAAGCGAGGCATTGGATGAAACGGAATCAAAAGCATGGCAAAAGCTGCTAAGTGTAATGACGCATGAGATCATGAACTCAGTGGCGCCTATATCATCACTCGCTGACACGCTTAAAAACCGTCTGCAAAGCCCTGAAATTAAGAACAGCCCGGTAAGCAGCCATATGGAAGACCTTGAACTGGGCATCGATACCATAAAACGGCGCAGCGAGGGCCTGCTTAAATTTACCGAGAGCTACCGCAATCTTAATAAGATCACCAAACTCGACCTTACTAAAATATTAGTGCGTAATCTTTTTGAAACACTAAACAGCCTGATGCGGCCCACGTTTGAAAAAAAACACATTGAGCTTGAAATCATACTGCGTGACCCCACCCTGGCCGTTGAAGCCGATATGAACCTGATTGAACAGGTAATGATTAACCTGATGGTAAACGCCATTGAGGCGGTTAAAGACAGGGAAAAGCCCCGCATCACGCTATCAGCAGAAATACAGCCCAATAATAAGATCCTGGTAAAAGTATCAGATAATGGCCTGGGCATGCCCCCTGAACTATTAGATAAAATATTTATTCCATTTTTCAGTACCCGTAAAGCCGGCAGCGGCATTGGGTTAAGCCTTTGCAAACAGATTATGCTACTGCATAAAGGCAATATTCAGGTGCAATCATCCAATGGGGTCGGCTCCTCGTTTATATTGCAGTTTAGCCCTGTAGGGGGATAAGAAGCTAATCCGTCCGCGCGGGCAGAGCTATAGTATCCTGCGACTCTGTTACCGAAAAATCCGTTTCGCGGAGCATTGTGATCAATGTTTCGATCTTTACCGGCTTTGCGATATAATTATTCATGCCTGCTTTTAAACATTCTTCCCGGTCTTCTACCATGGCGTTAGCCGTCATCGCTATAATTACCGGCTGTCTTTTATAATTCTCCCTTATATAGCGGGTTGCTTCCAGTCCGTCCATTTCGGGCATCTGCACATCCATCAGTACCAGGTCAAAATATTCAATGTCCAGCATTTGAATTACTTCCCTTCCTGTTGTTGCCAATGCAGCGTTATAACCAAGTTTTTCCAATACTTTTAATATCATTTTTTGATTTATCTGGTTATCCTCCGCAACTAAAATTTTTAATGGGATGCCCAATGCAAAATCTTTACTAAGAATATTCAGGGATTTTTGCTCTTCACCCTTGCGGGTTTCTTGCTGTCCAAACTGTGAATGTATAATTTTCTCCAGGTACAAAGGTTTTACAGGCTTGGTCAGGACTGCTATAAACAAATCGGGATATTTTTTTTTGCTTTCATCGCCAACAGAACTCAATAAGACAATGGGGATTTGTTTATTCCTTTTTTTAATTAATGAACTTAACATGAGCCCGTCCATATCCGGCATCTGCATGTCAGTTATAACCAAATCAATTTCCGGATTGGCTTCCAGCAGGTGTAGCGCTTCATCGCCTCCTTCAGCCATTAACGGAATAAGCTGCCATTGCTCCAGTTGCAATTGCAAAATACGCCGGTTAGTTTTATTATCATCCACAACTAAAACCTTTTTATTTTTAATTCCGGCTTTGTTGGCAGGTTCAGCTATTTGTTTCTGCGTATCACTTACGAGGCACCTTATTGTAAAATTAAAAGTGGTTCCATTACCCTGTTGGCTTATTACATTGATGTTTCCGCCCATTAAAGCCACTAACCGCTGGCAAATAGCAAGCCCCAAACCCGAGCCTCCATATTTACGGGTAGTAGAGGAATCAACCTGTGAAAATGCTTCAAATAATTTCGGCAGTTTTTCTCCAGGGATGCCAATACCGGTATCCCTCATTTCGAAAGAAAGTTCAATATCTTTCGTATCATTATTATTTACTTGCGTTACACCTAAATATATTTCACCGCGGTGCGTAAACTTTATGGCATTGCCTAATAAATTTATAAGTACCTGCCTAAGCCGCATCCCGTCTCCAATCAATTGCAAAGGCACCTTCGGATCGATCTGATAGACCAGATCAAGACCCAATTCAGCTGCTTTTCCGGCAAAAAGGTCAAGTACTTCCTCAACACAATTCCGGAGGTCGAAATCATGCGGGTCAAGTTCCATTTTCCCTGATTCTATTTTTGAAAAATCCAAAATATCGTTGATGACATTGAGTAATGCTTCGCCGCTATGCAGTATAGTTTGTGAATATTCCCGTTGTTCCGGATTGAGCCCTGTTTCGTTTAAAAGCGCGGCCATTCCAAGTACTCCATTCATTGGCGTACGTATTTCATGGCTCATTGTGGCTAAAAAAACACTTTTTGCCTGGTTAGCCGTTTTCGCTTCGATGCTTGCTTTTTCAGCTTCCTCTCGGGCTTTTTCAGCTTCTTTTCGCGATGCGCGTTCATCCACGGTCATTTGGGCCAGGAGTACTGTACGTTCCCTTACTTGTTTTTCAAGCTCTAACTGATGTAATTTGATGGCTTTAACACGGTATTTGAATACTGCATAAATGGCTGCTCCAACAAACAGGGTGACCAGAACTATAAACCACCAGGTTAACCAGAATGGCGGGATAATGTTTATTTGTAAAACATCTTTTACCGGTGACCATAGGCCTGCGCTGTTTTTGTACTTTAGTTTAAATATATATGTCCCGGGGGAAAGATTAGTATATGATGCGGCGTTCTTGCTGCCTACATAGTTCCACTCGGGGTCAAAACCTTCAAGTTTATAGGCATATTGCTTTTTGTCCGCCGACCCAAAATCCAGCGCGGCGAACTCAATCGAAAAAACAGATTGTTTATAGGATAGTGTTATCGATTTGGTATCTGAAATATCCTGCTTTAATGGCGATGGGTCAGCGCTGTTTTTTGCAATAGCGAGGGGTTTGTTAAATACCTCGAAAGAAGTTATAACCAAAGGTGAAAATGCAATTGGACTTAATACCTGGCTTGTGAAAAACGCGTTGAACCCGTTTATGCCGCCAAAATATAATTTCCCGTCGCTTGCTTTTAAAGCTGAATGGGGTTTAAACTCTTCACCCTGCACACCATCCTCTGTAGTATAGTTTTTAAAACTTTTTGTTAACGGATCGTATTCAGACAAGCCGCTATTCGTGCTGACCCAGAATTTACCATAATTGTCTTCCTTGATAGCATAAGTAATATCACTTGGCAAACCATCTTTTTTAGCGAATACGGTGAAATGCTTTGTTTCGGGA
>Ga0207033_1062_pt1 | contig 23890 bp, 24 predicted proteins | sample Alteio_BWMinCont_35_FD_153262 | JGI IMG/M metagenome (GOLD analysis project Ga0207033, IMG submission 153262) | Enriched cells from forest soil in Barre Woods Harvard Forest LTER site, Petersham, Massachusetts, United States -... | ecosystem: Environmental > Terrestrial > Soil > Temperate forest >... | reverse complement strand
CAACGCGATTGCTAAGTCGGGTGCTCATTTATTTATTAGTGTACCCAACGGAAAAAAAATAAAGTTCAACGAGTTAAATAACGCGCTTTTGGATATACCGCCAAATCATATAGGCAGGTACAACAAAAAAAGCTTTGAATATTTAGGCAGCAAATACGGATGGGATATAGAGGAAATTGCAGATGAATACTATACGCCATTGGATGTTATGAAAACGGTAATGTATTCCCAATCATTAAAAAGGGCCCAATTTCCGCCGGTTAAAGAAACAGCATGGTACAGGATTAAACTATACTTAGAAATAAAATATATCCGTTTACAGGCTATTTTAATGCATAAACATCTTGGCGAAGCACTTTGGGTACATTACCGAAAGTCATCCCCTGCAGCAACCAATAAAACAAAATGATAAACATTTTAAATTCCGGGCGCCTGGGCAATAAATTATTTCAATTTGCATTTGGATTAAGCATATCCAAAAAGCTAAAAATGAGTTTTATTTTTAATACTAATTTACGAGTTGCTGAACCTAAAACATCCCAGTCGCTTGCTATATAATATTTATACCTTTGGACAGTTTTAAACCGAATAAAATGAATGATTTAGAGAAGTATTTTAATCAGAATACCGGAAGGGTCATACATAAATGGCATCATTATTTTGATATATATGATAGGCACTTTAGCAAATATAGGAATAAAGATATTGTTATATTAGAAATAGGAACATTTCAAGGAGGAAGCCTCCAAATGTGGAAAAATTATTTTGGCAAAAGAGCTAAAATATATGGGATTGATATCAATCCTAATTGCAAAGAAGTAGAAGAGGAAAATATAAAAATATTGATTGGCTCACAATCCGACCGCGAGTTTCTAAGGAAAGTAAAGTTAGATATCCCTCCTCTTGACATTTTGATTGATGATGGAGGACATACAATGCTGCAGCAAATTATTACTTACGAAGAGCTATTTTCTCATATTAAACCAGACGGTGTTTATCTATGTGAAGATTTGCACACTTCATACATGACAGAGTTTGGAGGTGGGCTTAAAAGAAAGGGAACTTTTATAGAATACTCCAAAAATTTCATTGACTATATTAATGCCGCTCATTATTCGACAAAAGAATTATTTAATTTTGACTCTGAAAATGAGCATGTTAGTTCATTATGTTATTACGATAGTATTTTGGTTATCGAAAAGCAGCCTGTTAAAAAGATATTATCGTCAACAGAAACGGGTACTATCAGGATACCCTACTATTGGGAAAAAACGCAAGGGTTTGAACTTTTTGTAAAGAGAGCAAAGCGCTTTATTAGATGTAGGTTAAATCGGATATTGGGGCTTTTTAGATTACCTTTCAAAAATGGGGATTTTGCCCGGTCAGGATTTAGAAAATAACATGTATTTCATAGGTAAATAATTTTAGTTGATATTTAATCTGAACTGATTAATAAAACAATTAATTTACTTCCCCCTGTATGCGATAAACCCTCACGCCGGCTTCATACTGAAAATACCAAATAAAAAACTGCACTGTTTACTTTTTTAGTGTTTTAAATCTTTACTCACTCAATGATAGAAAGAAATGATAACAATTATGCCATCAGGACGAATAGGGAATCATTTATTCCAGTTTGCATTCGGTTTGGCAATTTCGAAAAAGCTTAAAACAGATTTTATTTTTAACACTGGTGAAATAGAAGCTTTTTTTGAGCTAAAAAGCTATAATAATCCATTGTCTAAAAAAATAAGGACACTACGATATATATTATCCTTGAAATTTAATCGCTATAAATCTTTAGATTTAAACAAGGATATATTACCAGAGGAGATCATCTCCTTAGTCGAGAATAATTGCGTACTCTATGGGTATTTTCAATCTAATAGATTTTACGCAGGATATGAGACCTTATTAAAGAGAGAGTATAAAATAAAAAAAGAACATTTAGAAAAACACGCGTCGACCTATTCGCATTTATTTACCAAAAGCACTGTTTGTATCGGAGTAAGACTAAGCGAATATCTTACTTGGCATATCGATGAAATAGATGGCAATACTCCTGAAGTAGGTGAAAGTTTTTATAAAAACTCACTTAAACGAATACCTGATTTACAATCGAAAAATATATTTGTCATATCCGAAAATATCGAAGCGGCCAAAGCCCTTTTAAAAATTGATAATGCTATTTATATTCCGCCTGGGATCGATCAACTTATTACATTAATGCACTCCGATTATGCTATTATTTCCAATAGTACATTTTTATGGTGGGGAGCTTGGTTAAACGAAAAGCCCAATAAAGTAGTTTATGCCCCCCAATACTGGCTGGGGCATAAAGTAAAAAGAGAATACCCGCAAAACATAATCCCAGGAGATTGGATACAAGTCGAGGTATAAATAAATAATTATTTAGTGAAGGTTTACATACTTAACGTTTCTGATGTATTTCAACCACTACATCAATCGTTTCAATATCCTGCTCATAATAAAGACTATGGAATTGAGCAGGATTTTTACGTGTGGCTAAAAAAACAAAAAGATATCCTAATCGATGACCCGTCCGAAGCAAACTGGCATTACCTCCCTATTTACTGGACACGTTGGCATATCAACCATAATTTTGCGGCTAACGGGGAGGGGTTAACTCCATTACAGGAAGAGATTGATAGAGTAATGATTGATGATACCAAAACCTTTACCATTACCCAGTTTGATGGTGGTACATTAATCAATACCGGTAATGCAACAATTTTTACTGCGGCACGCACAACTAATCCGGGTATTGATATACCTATATTATGCAGTCCACACCGCAAGCCTCCATTTCCTGTAAAAAAAAGATACTTAGCTTCTTTTAATGGCTCTTTTTATACCCATCCTATCCGGGTAGAAATGGAAAAAAGATTTGATGGCGACCAAAATGTATTAGTACAAGGAACGCTTCCTACCCGTTTTTATAAAAGATGGTTTTGGGCGAAAAATTATAATTTAAATACAATGGCCTCATACATCGCCTTATGTCCCAGGGGAACAAGCTGCAATTCGTTCCGGTTTTTTGAAGCAATGCAATTAGGGGTGGCCCCGTGTCTTATTGGCGACGTGGACACACGCCCGTTTAACAAGTTTATACGATGGGATGAAATAAGTTACTATGTTGCTACGGTTAACGAATTAGAAACCGTGCTTAAAAACTTAGATAAAAAAGAAGCCATTAAAAAAGGCAAAAAGGCTTATCAATACTGGAAAAATGAACTTTACTACCAAAAATGGTGTAAGTATATAATTAAAGAACTTGAACAAATTACCTGAAAAATTAGATTACCTGCCGGGTCCGGACGGTATTCGAGCACTGTCAGCATTCCTGGTAATATTTATGCACCGGCCAAGAAGCATTTCGTTAAAATTTATTTAGTTATTGTGATTTCCTGGGCTCACCTAAGCTACAAATATTTTGAGCGAAGAATAATTGATAAATACTGGCACAAACTAAACAATGGCGGGAATTAGCTTTTTTATACCGGCTTATAATTGTTCAGAAACTATCGCTGAATCAGTTGATTCTATTATGGAAACGAATTTTGTGGACGGTGATGAACTCATCATTGTAAATGACTTTTCAAGTGATAGTACGTCGGAAGTACTGGAAAACATCAAAAGAAAATATTCCGAAACAATTATAATAACCCATTCATATAATAAAGGGGGAGCAGCGGCACGTAATACGGCCATTGAAAAAAGTAAGAATGACTTGCTTTTTTGTCTTGATTCCGATAACGTGTTGGAAAAAAATAGTATCACACCTTTAAAAAACGAATTAAACAAGCAAGAGGCCGACATTGCTTCATTCCAGGAAATGCGGTATTTTAATTCGAAAAATTGTGCTGAAACAAATTATATATGGCGCTTTTTACGGATTACCGCCCTCGCAGATTTTATGGCCGACCATAAAAACCCGGGGTCAAGCGGTAATTATTTATTTACAAAAGATAGCTGGCGGGCGGCAAAAGGATATCCCGAATTTGCCGGGGCTTTAGACACATGGGGATTTTGTTTCAGGCAGTTAGCTTCCGGAAGTAAATTAGTTTCATTGGCGGGCAGCTATTACTTTCATCGGTATGGTACTGATTCGTATTATATCAGGGACATGAACCGGCATAATATGTCATCAATCGCTTTACAAATAATTCTTCCATACCGGCATTTGATTAACCCGGAAGACCTTGATTATATGATGAGCGAAGAGCATAAACTAACCTGGCTTGAAAAACTTGATTCACGGGCAATCCGTATAGCGAGTCGGCCACCAGGCTCGAAATCAATCCAAATAAATATTAATAAGAATTATTCCGGGGATAGCCTGGTACGTAAAATTTATCATAAATTAAAAAAGGCCTTTTTCCTGGCATGAAACAATTAAGTATTTTTTTATCAGGAGCAGGCAAGCTTTCAAAACGCTTTTTCGATAAAATTGCACGAACGATTTATCGGCCGGAGCCTACAATTAAGGATATAGCATGCAATGATTTTTACAATGCAGGTGGCGAGCAATTAAGGTTTGATTACAAAGACATCGATCATGAGTCATTGGTTTTCGACCTGGGAGGTTATGAGGGTCAATGGGCCAGTGACATTTATGGGCGATTCCGACCTCAAATTTATATTTTTGAAGTTTATATGCCTTATTACAATCATATAAAAGAACGGTTTTCCCATAACGGAGATATTAAAGTTTATAACTACGGCCTATCCGCTAAAAACACTACCGCTCAAATTTCAATAGAAGACGTAGCAACATCTGCATTTAAAAAATCGGACAATATGGTTGAAATTGAATTAAAAAATGCTTCGGATTTCATTTTGGAAAACAAGATCAAAAAAATCGATCTAATGAAAATAAATATTGAGGGCGGTGAATATGAGCTTCTGGGGTATCTCATAGATTCAGAGATTGTAAAGTGTATAAAAAATTTGCAGATCCAATTTCATGACTTTGTACCGGATGCTTTTAATGAAATGAATGCCATAAGGGAGCGGTTAAGTAAAACCCATTACCCAACCTTTAAATTTGATTTTATTTGGGATAACTGGAGATTAAAAGAATAGCCGCCATACAATTTAAATGATAGGGATCAGAATACAGGGGCGTTTAGGCAATCAACTATTTCAATATGCATTTATACTTGTTGCTGCAAAAAAGTTAAACACTTCTTTTTATATCGATCAGTATATAGAACCTTCAATTGTAAGCAAGTATTTCAAGAATACAGCCGGCAGCCGTTTTACACCATTATTTAAAATAAAAGGGTATAAAAATATCTTCAGCTTTTATTTACGAAGGTCCTACTACAGATATTTAGCGCTATGGGGCAAATTTTCAATTATAGAATGTGACTATACGGAAACCGAAATAGCACTTCGAAATAATGCAATTTATCACGGATACTTTCAATCGGAATTATTTTTTAATCGTTTTGAAGAACTGATCAGGGATAAATTTGCTTTAAAAAAAGTATTTATTAACCAGTTCAAATTTCAGTTCGGCAGTCTCTATCAAAATAATAACATCGTAACTATTCACATACGCCGTGCCGATTATCAAAATCTGGGGCATTTAAATTTGGGCGGGGATGATCTTTCGTTACCGCTTGAATATTATAAAAAAGCAATATCAAAATTTGATGGGCAAAACATTCACTTTATTTTTATTAGCGACGACCAGGACTTTGTAAAACAAAATTTTAAGGAAATTAGCAATAAAACAATTTCTGAAGATAATGAGATTATGGATTTTCAGCACCTGCTGAATGCTGATGGGTGTATTATATCAAACAGCACTTTTAGCTGGTGGGGTGCCTGGCTAAATAAAAAACCTGGTAAGGTTATTTATGCCCCAAGGTATTTTATGGGATGGCGGATTAAAAAGGAAACACCTCCCGAAATCTATCCGAAAGAGTGGGTACAAATTGATTTTTAGATGCAGAGAGAAGGGGTATCCATTATAATCTGTTGCTATAATAGCTCATTACGAATAGAAGAAACATTGAGGTACATAGCCGCTTTGCAAACAAATGGTATAAACTGCGAAGTGGTCCTGGTCGACAACGCTTCAACCGATAACACTGCTGATATAGCAAGGTTGGTGTGGCAAAAGCTTGGAAATAATAAAATCAATTTTCATATCGCTTATCAACCAACACCTGGGTTAACATACGCACGCGAAAAAGGTATACATGAAGCCCATTTTGAATATTTAGTTTTTTGCGACGATGATAATTGGCTGGACGAAAATTATATTCAGAATACTGCTGGATTTTTTAGATCTGAACCAAAACTTGCGGTTTTAGGGGGTGTTGGAATTCCTGAATTTGAAGACCCCTTATCAAAACCCATTTGGTTCGAAAAATTTTATCATGGGTATGCTGTTGGGCCACAAGCAGAAAAGGAATGTTTTGTGAATGGCGTTTACGGGGCCGGCATGGCCGTCCGCAAATCGGTATTAATAAAGGTAATGAATAAGTATCCCATGTTTTTACATGGCCGTAAACAAAATCAACTCACTTCAGGCGAGGATGGTGAAATATGTTATAGAATAATACTTGAGGGGTACCAGGTTTTATATTCACCACAATTAAAGTTTAAACATTTTTTGATAACCCAGCGCCTTACGTGGGATTACTTAAAAAGACTCCATATTGGATTGTCACAAATCTTTGTTGTAATAAATTTATATGAAAAAGCCCTAAATGCTGAAAGTTCAAAATTATCGTACTTTAACTGGCTTAAAAAGGCCTTTTACTATTGGGGGATATATTTGAAATACTGGCCAAAACATTATTTGGCTCATAAAAACGGGGAAGGCTCAATTGAAGAAATACACCATTTAACCTGGAAAAATATAGCATTAAGTTATTTTGAATACAATTTTCAAACCGTTGCCATATACCGTAAGATCATTGCCTTCAAAAAACAAAACAACCCTTAATTTAAATATGAGCTTTTTAAAAGCAATTAAGCGCTTGATACCAAACAATATCAAGCAGGAAGGTAAATATTTTTTAATGCGTCTCTTAAAAATGCCATATTCCCGCCCTAATGCCCCCTTAGAGGTTTTAAAATGGTTACCTGCAAATGACCCTATTACTTTTTTTGACATAGGGGCAAGTGTCGGAAATTTTGCCAAATGCATTTGCGGGGAATATGAAATTAAAAAAGCCTTTTTGATAGAGCCTGTTTCGAAACTAATTCCCATCCTCGAAGATGCTTTTCCCAATAAAGAAACTTTTCACATAATCAATGCTGCGATCTCTGATACTGTTTCTGAAACCGATTTTTATTATAATGAGGACGCTGATTTTGTAAGTTCGCTGTTAAGGATTGATAATAAAGGTGAGGCGTTTGTATCTTTAAATTTTGATGACCCTGTTTTAACAAAAATTCAAACGTTAACATTAGATAGCATTGTTAACGAGCAACAAATCTCAAACATTGATCTAATAAAAATTGATGTTCAGGGGGCTGAGCATTTGGTATTGCTGGGCGGGATAGAAACCTTAAAAAAAACTAAGTTAGTATTTACCGAATTTTCATATAAACCCCTTTACGAAAAATCTTCAACGATTTTTGATCTTTATAAAATTCTTTATGAAAACAATTTCATACTTGTAAGTACAAGCAATGGTTATGCTTCCCCCAATGGTGAATTACTGCAAGGGGACGCGCTTTTTGTAAATAAAGCCTTAATCAATTGAAAAATATCAATTTATCATACATTATAGCTACCCGCAATCGCTTGCCATTTCTCAAAATCACCCTCGAAAAATTGATGGAGGAATTACAGCCGGATGAAGAGATTGTGGTAGTAGACGGCAACAGCACTGATGGCTCAAAGAAATACCTCCAAACGCTTTTTGAAGTAGGGAAAATACACCAGTTCATTTCAGAGCCTGATAAAAACCAGGCCCACGCCTGGAATAAAGCCATGCTGATGGCAGGGGGAACGATCATCAAAAAGATAATTGATGATGATGTTTTTTGTTATAAAGCCATAAGGGAATGTAAAAGCTACATGCTTCAACATCCTGCCATTGATGTAACTATCTCTAACGATCTTTGGGGCTCATTATATGATCATAAAAATATTCAAAAGCTTACCAGGTTGCTCCAATTTGAAAAATGGAATAACGGCCTTGCGCCCTCATTTACATTTGGCGATGTTCATATGCTGATAAGAAAAAGTTCATTAGCTTATATAGGCCTTTATAATACCGCGTATGTTATGATGGATTGGGAATACTCGTTAAGAATAAGCTATTTAAAAGCCAATATTGCCTATTATACCGGTTACAATGCACTTTCGGTTGCCCACCCTCAAACTGTTTCCTCATTAAAAAATAACAAATTAATAGAGGCACAAGGTAAAAGAGGTTGTGTGTTTTATGAATATGCAGGTGATAGTGCAGAGATCAGCTTATGGTCAAAAATAAAAATACAAGCAGGAAAGCGGCTGAAACCCAAAAAAACGACGGATCGTATCACAAAGGGTGAATCGGTTGATGACATAACCTCCGTATACAACTACTATTATGATTACCTGGTGGAGCTAAATAATTCGAAGGTGTTTGAAATTTTGCAGAAGGTTTGAAAAGGGTATTTTCATCAGATGGATTTAGTGCCATAGCAAATAAAAGTGATTATTCATGAGTGATTTTTCTCAACTGAAGAGAAATTTAAAAAAAGACTACTCACAGCTAATACCTGTTAAAGTTGCTTTATTGGGGGATACGGCAACACAATTTTTGCAGCAGGCATTACGCGGAGCCGGGTTCGATTATGGATTTGATCTTCAAATACAGGAGGCTGATTTTAATCAAATTGAACGCCAGGTATTTGATACGGCTTCTGAATTGTATGAATTTAACCCTGAAATCATTATAATTTTTCAATCTTCTCATAAATTGATGGGGAAATATAATAAGCTCCCTCCCCGTCAATATAGCCGTCTGGCTGAAGATCGACTGGTATTGATTGACAGCTTATGTTTGGCGATAAAGTCTAAGCTAAGGTCGAAAATCATCTATTATAACTATACCGAAATAAATGACTCGGTATTTGGCAGCTACGCAAACAAAACGGAACAATCCTTTTTATTTCAACTCCGCAAGCTCAATTACGAGTTGATGCTATATGCCGCAAAAAATGCCAATTTTTATATATGCGATATTTCAAATATTCAAAACGAGGTGGGAAAATCTGTGATGTTCCAGCCATCGGTTTATATTAATTCAGAAATGGTTTTGAGTATTGATGTTTTACCGCTTGTAGCAGCCAGAACCGTGGATTTAATTGGATCAACGAATGGAAAATTTAATAAATGCCTTATTCTTGACCTTGACAACACCTTGTGGGGCGGGGTAATCGGCGATGATGGTCTTGAAAACATCCAATTAGGAAGCCTCGGAACTGGGAAAGCCTTTACGGAGTTTCAATATTGGATAAAAAAGCTTAAAAACAGGGGGATCATCCTGGCAGTTTGCAGTAAAAATACAGAATCAGTAGCTAAAGAACCTTTTGAAAAACATCCCGACATGGTTTTACATCTTGATGATATTGCGGTGTTTATTGCTAATTGGGACAATAAAGTGGAGAACATCAGGCAAATTCAAGGAATTTTGAATATTGGTTTCGACTCCATGGTTTTTTTAGATGACAACCCTTTCGAAAGAAATATTGTCCGGGAAAATATCCCGGCTATTACTGTCCCTGAATTACCAATAGACCCTGCTGATTACCTGGAATATTTATATTCTTTGAATTTATTTGAAACAGTTTCGTTTTCAGACGAAGACGCGGAAAGAACCAAACAATACCAGGTTGAAGCAAAACGTGCTATTTTACAAACATCTTATGTTGACGAGGGTGACTTTTTAAGAAGCCTTAATATGCTTTCGTTAGTTGAACCCTTCAATAAATTTAACACCCCAAGGGTGGCTCAACTTTCGCAACGCTCCAACCAGTTTAACCTGAGAACAATAAGATACGCTGAGGCAGATATTGAACAACTTATTCAACAAAAAGATACTTTTACCTTTGCCTTTGCCCTTGAAGACCGGTTTGGGGACAATGGGCTGATCAGTATAATTATTCTTCAAAAGGAGGGTGGGGACACGCTTTTTATTAACACGTGGCTGATGAGCTGCCGAGTTTTAAAAAGGGGAATGGAACATTTTATATTGAATACGATTACAGACTTCGCTAAAGTAAATAGATATTCTTATTTGAAAGGCGAATATATACCAACCGCTAAAAATGAAATGGTGAAATACCATTATCAAAACCTGGGCTTTGAACAAACGTCCGGCCACTTCTTGTTAGATGTTAAGGGCTATGAAAGTAAAAAATGCTTTATCAATAGAAAATAAATCATAAAAATGGAAAAATCGGAGATTTTAAAAAAAGTAAATGACATTTTTATTGATGTTTTGGACGACGAAAATATTGTTTTAACTTATGAAACTACCGCCAATGATGTGGAAGATTGGGACTCCTTAAATCATATCCAGTTGGTGGTTGCAATCGAAAAACAATTTAAGATCCGTTTTACCTCTCACGAGATCCAAAGCTGGAATAATGTAGGTGAAATGATTGATTCAATAAGTTTAAAGCTTAATTAATCCATTATGAAATTTCATCATGTAGGGGTTGCATGCAGAAATATTGAAGAGGAAATAGGAAATATTTCTAAAATACATCAAGTCATTAAAAAGAGTCCTATTGTTTTTGATAAAGAACAAAATGCAGAACTGGTTTTATTAACGTTATCCGATGGAACTAATATAGAATTGATATCGGGTAAACCGGTTGAAACATTGCTTAAAAAAAACATTACTTATTATCATTTGTGCTTTGAGGTAGATGATATCGACCTTGAAATTGAGCGCCTTGTAAATGAGCATGCCTTTTTAATATCACCGCCAAAGCCCGCAATATTGTTTGATAACAGGAAAGTCGCTTTTCTTAACGTTTCCTATGGCATGATAGAATTGCTCAACTCAAAATAAAGACTCAATGCTTTTTAACTTCTATACATTTATTATTTTTTATTCTATAAAAGTACACGATGGAAAATTTTTATAACAAATTAATTTATTTCCTTGAAAAATTTTTAAACTATAAACATTGGTACCTTGCGATCACCATTATTGCAGTTTTAGTTATACTATTCCTTACTGCGCCTTCTTATTTTGCCCTCACTAAAGGTTTTAAACCCTGTAGTGACTGCGTTGATTTTCAACAAGAAATAAACAGGGCAGACCATTTATTTAAGCCGACTAAATATCCTGAATATTCCCACATGGCGAATACGCAGTTCCGGCTCACGGTTCCGTTAATTGCTAAATTGATCGGCACGAGGTCTAAAATTGTTATTTTTTGTATCCAGGAAATCTTCGGGATTATTTTTTTACTTATTACCTGTCTTTTATCATATCGGTTAACAAAAGATAAAATTATTTCGGCAATACTTACTTTATCAATTGGGTTTATTTATGCCGGAAAAGCGGCATTTGTGGATATTGAGGGCTTAACCGATTCATTTGCCTATTTTTTCCTGATCCTGGCGCTTTTTACGCGTTTCAAGCCCCTAATTTTAATCAGTTTGCTTTTGGCATACTTTACTGATGAGCGCGCTTTATTATCTTCTTCATTAATAGCTATTTTTTATTTCCTGGAATTCCTTGAAATAGATAAAATTAACTTTTATTCGTTTATTAAAGCCCGGGTATTTTATATGTTATTGAGCTGGGTATTATATTTTACAATCCGCTTTATTCTTTTTAACCTATATGGTTTAAATAATCCATCAACGGGCATAGTTCTTCCCAACCTTCACAACCTGGCATATATTTTTTGGGATGGGCTGCAGGGTTTTTGGTTATTGGTAGTATTTGGTACACTTTATACTATAATAGAAAAGCGTTTTTTTATTTTATCGCTTTTAATAATTGCTGTGCTGGTAATAGTTATTTCAACCTCTATGGTTTATGATTTAACAAGGAGTATTGCTTATATCTTCCCGCTAATTTTTGTTTCGTTGTTTTTGGTCGAAAAGGCTATGAATAAATTTCAAATACGTAAAATAATTATCCTGAGCTGCCTGGTTTGTTTTTTATGTGGAGATGGTTATTTTGGCGTTTTCGCTCCCCCAAGATATTATAGATCAATACCAGTAAAAGTAATTGAGAAAGTTTTTTTACACGAGCATTAATGTCAAGTCAATTTTGCCCTTTTCTGACTTAAGACGGAAGACTTTCGACTTAGGACTTTATAATTAACCCTATTCAACGTGAACGCTAAAATATCCATTGTAGTACCTCTGTATAATGAAAGCCTTTCATTTCCATTTTTAATAAAAAGATTAGATGATTTAATGCAATCGGGCCTTTTAGAAATAGAAGTTGTGTTGGTTGACGACGCGAGTACGGATAATACAGCCCAGCTTATTAATCAAATTGCATTAACAGACGATAGATATACTGGATTATTTTTAGCACGAAATTATGGTCATCAAATAGCTTTAACCGCTGGCCTTTCAATTGCAAGAGGCTCGGAAGCCGTAATGATTATTGATGGGGATTTACAAGATCCGCCCGAATTGCTCCTGCCTTTTTATAACTATTTAAAAGAAGGTTACGATGTAATTTATGGTATTAGAAAAAAAAGAAAGGAAGGCCTTTTTAAACGGTTGGGGTATTATGTGTTTTATAGAATTCAAAAGAAGATTATCAACATCAATATACCTTTAGATAGCGGCGACTTTTCATTAGTTAGCAGACGGGTAGTTAATATTTTAAACAAAATGCCCGAAGAAAGCCGGTTTATCAGGGGTATGAGGACCTGGATAGGGTTCAGGCAGATTGGCGTTGAATATGAAAGGGATAAAAGAATTGCCGGCAGTTCAAAATACTCGCTAAAAATGTTATTCAGGCTTGCCTACAATGGTATTTTTAACTTTAGCGACTTTCCGGTAAAGGTCATCACCTCCCTTGGTTTTTTTACCATATCGGTGTCATTAATATTTGTATTGGTGGTATTAATTAAAAGGATTTTTTACAACGATGTGCCTCAAGGCTACACGAGTTTATTACTGGCTATTACACTGTTCAGTGGCGTGCAATTGATTTCATTAGGAATTATTGGCGAGTACATCTACCGGATTTTTTTCCAGGTAAAGGGAAGGCCATTATTTAATGTAAAGCATAAAATAATTGAAAAGGAATTGATTGATGAATAAAGAGTATTATGCTGAATATTTTAAATTGGAACGAACGCACTGGTGGTTTAGGGTACGCGAAAAAATAATTGAAGATGTACTCAAAGCACACATTACGATTCATAAGGATTTGTCGATACTCAATATCGGGGCTGCTACCGGCCGCACAAGTGAGATGCTTGGTAAATATGGAACAGTAAAATCTTTAGAATATGACGAGGATTGTTGCGCGTTTACAAGGCAAAAGTTAAATATTCCAATTATTCACGGTTCAATACTTGAGTTGCCATTTCCTGATAATAGTTTTGATTTAGTATGTGCATTTGATGTAATTGAACATGTAGAAGATGATGATGCAGGAGTAAGGGAAATGGAGCGTGTATGTAAATCAACCGGCAATATCTTTATAACGGTACCGGCATTTACCGGCTTATGGAGTCACCACGATGTTGTCAACCATCACTTCAGACGGTACCGGATGCTGCAAATTAAAAATTTGTTTCGTTCGATGAACAACGGAAGTATTATCTACAAAAGTTATTTCAATTCATTACTTTTCCCTCCTGTTTTTGCGTTTAGAAAACTAAGTAAAATAATTCCCAAAAGTTGGATAAGAAAAGATTCCGGCTCTGATTTTTCAGTAACACAAAATGCGTTAACCAATAAGATACTGTTCAATATATTCTATTTTGAAAAGCTCTTATTAAAATTCATGCGATTTCCTGTGGGTGTTTCGATTATCTTTCTGTGGAAAAAAAATTAAAGGGTTAAGTGCCTGTTATACTTTCGCCATAAGTTAATTCATAAAATTATTTATTCCTCTCCACATTGCCAAAGCGCTTAATAAAGCTCCATTTTCAAAATGGCCTCACTTTCGAAAACTTTAAAAAAGAAGTATTTGATATAGACGGATTGGATGAACTTTACCAATTTGAAGATTCAGCTGATCCTGATTTTATCATCTTCGGGCCTTACGGCAATGACATTCCACCGAAAGGCAGTTATACCCGTATCGGGTACTTTTGCGAAAATATTAAACCTGACTTTTCAATTTGCGAATGGGCATTTGGCGTTCCGCGTGAGGAAGATGTAAAACGTTCAAATTACAAGCGCATTCAATGGCATGGGCTAAATCCGCAGCAATTGATTAAAAATACCGATTACAATCCCGAAAAAATATTAGCTGCAAAAACAAAATTCTGCAACTTTTTATATTCGCACAAAGTACCTTACCGCGAGGCATTTTTCACCCGGTTATCCAAATACAAAAAAGTAGATGCCCCCGGTCGGTCAATGAATAATATGCATGGTATTGATACGCTTTATAATGGCGACAGTTGGGAAATTAAAAGACAATTTTTATCCTCGTATAAGTTTACGATCTCTTTTGAAAATGATACCTATCCTGGTTATCAAACCGAAAAATTATATGATGCAATGCTGGCCGGGAGTATCCCCATTTATTGCGGTGACCCCTTTGTAGGTGAAGTTTTTAATACCAGGAGTTTTGTAAACACCGCCGAATATTTACCTCAAAAAAATCAATGGTTAATAAAGAAGTTGGAAAAGGCAGGGCAAATGGATTTTGAGGATATCCGGCCTGCTTTTCTAAAAAGCCCCAAAAACAGGATAAAAAGAAAAGTAAAATCGTATATTAAAAACTTTAAAACTGATTTTCAATTTACCAGAATAGACTTCACCTCATTGATAGATCAAATTATAGCAATAGATACCCAGCCTGAATTGTACCTGCAATGCCTGCGCGAGCCTTGGTTTAAAAACAATATTATCCCGGCAAATTCATCATTAAAGAATAGTTGGATAGAAATATTTAATCAACCAAAAAGCCCCTCATGAAGAAAATAATTTTACTGTATTTCAATGAACCTTAGCAGAACAAACCACTCCAGTATGAAAGTAAAATGGTGTAAAATCGGCTTCCACAAATGGGTTTATACTAAAAACCTTTCCAATAGGCAATGCGCCAATTGTCATAAAAAGCAGCAACGAATAGACGACATTGAATTATCCGGTTTTGCTTCGTCATCATTTTGGGAGACAATAAAAGGTTCCGATAAAACGCTATGAACGTTCTTAATAACTTTTATGAAAATAAAATTGTCTATATTATATCCTGTTCATGAATAATAACTTAATTTTGGAGGCAATCCTTTTACCCTTCTTTTGGCTGTTTTCTTACCTATTTACCTCGGCGGTTGGATTCGCTTTTATTCCCTTTAAAAACCAAAAAGGCGCTTTGTCGTACAATTTATTTACATGGTTTTGGTATGGTTTTGGTATTACTATAGCTATCCTGCAGATTTGGAACTTATTTTTCCCAATAAATATTTATACATGGATTTGCATATCCCCTATTGCAATGTTCGGAGGACTAAATTTGCTCAGATCCGGACTCTTTCGATTTGAAAAACGAGGCTGGATTGTTTCGATTTTATTAGTACTTATTCTCATTTTTTTAATTTATGCTAGTCTTGATAACAAGTTTATATACGATAGCCTCGTTTATCATTTTTATACAATAAAATGGCTTAATAATTATGCTATTACGCCTGGAATGGGAAACCTTTTTACCTATCTTGGCCTCAACCAATCCTATTTTCTATACCCTGCATTTTTAAATGGAATCTGGGGAAGTTACAGGGGGGCTTGCTTAACCAATGGGCTACTGGCTATCGTAATTTGTAGCGAAATTGTCTTATCAAATGCGAATTATTTTTTTCTGAAGAAAAGGCTTACTTTTTCAGCTATTTTTCAATTATTGTTTCTGCCACTTTGCATAAACGTAGGTGTACAAAACTTAAGCAGTCCAACCCCTGATGTTTTTGTTGATATATTGACTTTTAAGATTCTGTCTGACATAATTAGCTGTGTAGAATCCAAAAAAATATGTTTTCAAGACACCTTTATCCTCGCCTTTTATTGCGCAATAGGTGTATGCGTGAAGCTTAGTTTTTTGGGAATATCGTTAGGCGTCTTAGTAGTAATTATTTTTTGGCTAATTTCGGAAAATCTCTGGAAACGTAATTTGCTGATTAAAGCTGTTGGTTTAATTTTTATTTTATTAATATCGTGGGTCATAAGAGGCATTATTTCGAGCGGGTATATAGGCTTTCCGGTTTCATTATTCGGTATTCCGGTCGATTGGAAAATGCCGAAAAGCACTTTAGTGGACTTGGCTGCTTTTATTAAAGGCTTTGCGCGTTCACATCTCCATGGACAAGCTGGTATAAATGCAGCCTATAATTATAATTGGCTTCCTGGCTGGATAGCAAGAATGGTAAGCACAGTTGGTTTTATTTTGCCAGTATTATCATTTTTAGTAATAATTTTACTGTTGAAAATAAAAAAGATAAACAGGTCGGTACTATTCTTTGTTCTTATCCCCGTTGTTACATCAATTATTTTTTGGTTTTTTACTGCTCCGGATATACGTTTCGCAGTTTTCACTTTTTGGGCCTTGGGCCTTGCGTCTGCGGCATATTTTATTTCACATGCAAAAATAAAATGGATTGATGATCGTGCAATCCTAACTTTCATTTTTCTTTGTTGTATTTTAATAATGATCAAAAACTGGAATACAGATCCGGAGCCTCTTGGGGATTTGCCAAAACAGAACAAATCCGTATTCGTCACTAAATCTGGATTAAAAATCAATACTATAAAGAATACTCCTCCTGGCGATGATTGGAGAATTTGCGATTGCACGATCCCGTGTTCAGTATTGCCTGACTCTAACATCGTGCTAAGAGGCACAAACATAAGAGAGGGCTTCAAAATCAACTAATCTGCTATTTTTTTACTATCAATTACAATCGTTGTTCAATGCATGTAAAAAACCTGGCGAGCTCCATTCCGCGATTGTTTGTGCCTATTTATTTCAGGGTAATTTTGGTTCCCGGCGAACCAATTTATCCACCATTACTGTATGTTTCAATAATCGGTTTGGGTAATGCACTATCAAAAAATTAGATTTGGATTTGGCGGCAGTATCTCAGAAACCATCTAAAGATGAATAACAAATTTAATAATGCCCTTCCTGAAATTCATCATTAAAAAAAAGGCGGATGGAAATATCTGATTCGGTAAAATGAAGAAAGTGTTTAAAAATCTTTATTTAAATGAAAAGCATGAAAGAATACCCTCATTAGATGGATTTAGAGCGCTATCAATAATTTTGGTGTTGATATACCATAGCTCTTTTTCTATTGCCCGTTTCCCTGAAAACATGGGTATTGTTGAGCAGGGTAAAGTTGGTGTAACAATCTTCTTTGTTATCAGCGGCTTTCTTATTACTAATTTATTATTAACTGAGGGAAAGAAGAACGGGAGGGTTAGTTTAAAACACTTTTATATCTGAAGGGCCTTCAGTATAATACCGGCTTATGCCCTATACACCGCATTCATTTTAATTTGGAATAACATTGAGCCTATAAAATTCGACCAAACAAATTTAATACATATGCTAACGTTCACTGTTAACTTCGAACCTCAAAATAATAAGAACTGGTTTTCTGCACATTTCCCGACCCTTTTTCTCGAAGAACAATTTTATATATTCTGACCGACTATACTGGTGCTTTTTAAGAAACATTTGAAAATTGTATAGGTGGGCCTAATCATTTATTCTTGCCTGGTGATGGCAATCACCTATAAATTTCCCGGGCATGAAATGATTACCTTATATCCATTTTTCCCACAATCAGACGCCGTTTTTGTCGGGGCGTTAGGAGGGATACTCTTCTTTGAAAACCCTGGTATCTTCAAACATAAAATATTTCATTGGCCTTTTTTTGTTAATATCAGCTTATATCGTGCCATCTGACAAGGTGATTTTCAAAATACTTAACAACAAGACAGTAGTTTATATCGGGATTTTATCTTGTAGTATTTACATATGGCAGCAATTTTTCTTTAGGGGGCAATTGCATGTAGTTTGGCGGGCATTCCCATATAATATATTGTTTATATGTGCGGCTTCGCTGCTTTCATATTATTTGGGGGAACAGCCATTTTTACGGACCGGGAAAGATCTAGCATGTTGCGCATTGCAGCCTAAAGTTTTACCTGTTTTGCCAAGGCGTCCGCCAAGAAAGAATAAAAAAATCTCACGTTAGCTATTACAAATTATTTATTTTTAGTAAATGCAAATTAGAATTACGGCTATTACGTTATCGTGTATTATAGTAATGTGTATCGCGCTCAAATGCTTTATGTTAAGTAATGTGTCGTTTGATATGGATGAGCTTGATTCACATATTCAACACATTAAAGAAAACATCTCATATAATACAACTGTTGGCTTTGATACCAATATGAGTGATGACGCAAGCTATGAAACATTTAAAAGTGTAAAATATCTCATCGCGCCGCAGATATTTTTATATAAAAAAAATTTGGATACACTTATTTTGATCCAATCAAAGGAAAAAGCAATGAGAGCTTTTCCAGGTTATACGGTAATTTCCAAAAGTGAAAACCGGGAAATAATCATTACACTTATAACAAAAACAAAGTGACACAAGTTATTGTTCTCGGAATTGCGTTTATAAATATATTTATGCTTTTTACCGGCATAAATGCTTTGTCAAGGCATCTCGTACCAATGCTACCAAAAGTCTTAAGGATTTTTTCATCGGCCCTAATTTCCCTGGCGATGGTTAGCTTTCTCTATTTTTTAATGTTGGTTTTAAATCAGGGATTAATGTTTATTTTGATCCTGTTGTCATGTATAAATCTATTTCATTTGCATTGGACTCATCCTGAATTAAAGTCCCTTTTTAATTATAAAACCCCAATTATAGATCAATCTGAAATTCTCGTTCCGTTAGTAGCTGTTCTATTAATGGCAATCTTTTTGATTTTTCGGGGCAGCAAATATGGGGATTATGACGCTTGGGCCATTTGGAATGTGCATGCAAAATATCTTTATTACCCTCACATATGGACCCATGTATTTAATGATAGCACAGCGATGTCACATTCTGATTATCCTTTAATGTTACCATCTTTAGTCGCTTTTTTTTGGGGAACTATAAATAACACATCCTTTGTTATACCATTACTATTATCATTTATTATCCTCATAACTATAGCTATTTTATTATATTTTGCCCTGATAGAAGCATTTCAAAGCAAAATTTATGGTTGTTTTGCCTTGTTTTTATTAATTGCGGACCACAATTTTCAATCATTAAATACTGCGCAATGCGCGGATTCTTGGCTTTCGCTATTTATTTTACTGACTTTTGTGCTGAATAATCAGCTTAAGCGCATTAATTCTTCTAACCTTGCTTATTTCCTGGCATTCATTTGTGCCAGCTGTACCTGGATTAAAAATGAGGGAGATTTATTTTACCTGGTTTTTACAACAGTTTTTATTATCAGTAATTATAAACGAGGCCCAGTCATAACAAAATATTTGATTGGTTCCATTCTGCCATTAATCGTAACCATTTGTTTTAAGGTGTTTTTCGCGCCTGCAAATGACCTTGTTGCCGCGAGCGACAATCAAATGTCAAGACAGATAGGTGATTTAAAAGACGTAAGCCGGTATAATATAATTTTCAAAACATATGCAACTACACTTTTAGACAGATTTTTGCCTGCTGTAATTCTTGTATTATCATTACTGTTAGTTAACCGTAACTTTTTTAAATCCTTCGCCTTTATAGTTATTTTTATACTTTTCTCAGGTTTTACGCTTATTTACTTAACAACCCCGTACGACCTGGGGTGGCATTTATATACCTCTCTTTGGAGGCTATTGTATCAAATTTATCCCTCGTTATTATATATTTCTATAATTGCCTACGGCAATGTATTGTCGAAAAAACCAAATATTGATCCAAAGGAGGCTTTTGGGAAATGAAAAAAACATTAACCGCTGTTATTCGGATGATATCCAAAATTATTGGAAGAAAAAACCTCGAAAAACTATTGGTTTATAGCGCGAAATCAATTAATGTAAACCTTCATCAACATGGCCTTTTACAAATTGGCGCCGGGACGGGTATTTATCTCGAAAACGGAAGTGAATTGTTCTTTATAAAAAATATTCTTGCCGGTCAATTTAAAAATAATAAAAGCCCTTTGTTTTTTGACGTGGGTGCAAATATTGGCAACTACACTTTAGCATTACGGGAAAACATAACCAATGCTAACATTTATGCATTTGAACCAGTTAAACAAACATTTGAACAACTTGAAAACCGGGTTGGGGATAATGCGAAATTATTTAATATTGGTTTCGGTAATTTGCCCGGCAAAGGACTTTTATATAATGTATTAAATACAACGGTTAGCGAAATTGCTACTACACATAAAGATATTTTACTTGATGTTTTTAAAAGTTCGGACGATATTGAGGCAATTGAGTTTGAAGTTGATACAATAGACAATTTCTGTTCATCAAATAACATTAGAGCCATTGATTTTTTAAAGATAGATGTTGAAGGTAACGAGTTGCCCGTGTTACAAGGTGCTTCAACCATGCTTGAAAACAACGCCATAAAAATTATTCAGTTTGAATTTAACACACATAACGTTTATTCAAGGGTTTTTCTGCGGGATTTTTATCTGCTTTTGAAAGATTTTGAATTTTACAGGTTAAAAAAAGATGGCATGGTAAGTTTAGGTGAATACAATCCAGCGAATGAAATATTCACAGCTCAAAACCTTGTCGCTATCCATAAAACGGCGTTACCGGGTATATATGGTAATTATATATTACCTGTTTGAGCCGATGTTTCAATTTTTATATAATACTGAAATACATAGAGCGATAAAGCTTATGGGAACTACAAACAAATTATGAAAACATGGATTTGAAATCCCGGGCAAAATTCTGGGTCAGGCAATTTCCCTTTATCGTGCCTAAAAATATGATCCATTCCTGCCAGCACTGGATACTCAACCAAAGAAAGCGCAAAGGACAATATTATAATCAGCGCGGCCCCTGGAGCGAAACAATTTTTCCCGAAAGTTTTTTACATCTGAATGGGCCGGTAACTTTGGGTTTGCCAAATGAAAAAGCATTTAGTAACAACAAAAGTTTCCGGACAGATAAATCAACCTTGTTTTATTTACAGAACAGTTACCTGTTTGGGCATAAGGGCTTGGTACTAACAATTGATCACCGGGTTTTCCAGGAATTTAGCCATCATTTCGCTATCTCTTCTTTGAAAAAATTTCTATGGAAAAACCCGTTCTATACGTTTACTAAAAACTTTAAAAGAATTGATGGAACAGGGGCGGTGTTAGTTTCGCCGGAAAGCCACAATTATTATCATTGGTTAAACGATGTATTACCACGAATAAAACTATACGAATCGGTTTCAGCTGAAATTGATTACTTCTGCGTTTCATCAAATGTCCCGTCTAAATTCCTTGAAATACTGCCCGATTTTGGCATTCCTGCCAATAAAATATTGTTAATAAAAGACGGTGAGAAACTCCGCTTTGATCATTTATATGTATCATCTTTACCCGGGAGCGAAGGAAGATCACCGCGGTGGGCCATTGATTACCTCCGGGATAAACTAATTAAACTGCCAGTACCTGCAAAACCTGCAAGAAATATATATTTTAAACGCGGTATAAATACAGACAGAAGAATATTGAACGAAGATTCAATCATAAATACGTTAAAAAATATTGGGTTTGAAATTATTGAACCAGACCGGCTAACTATATATGAGCAAATTAACCTAATGCAGCAAGCAAAAATTGTAATAAGCGCGCATGGAGCGGCTTTAAGTAATTTATTGTTCAGTCAGCACAATTTAATGGTAATCGAACTATTTTCACCCGATTATCTCCGTACAGACTGTTACTATACTTTATCCTGCTTGTTGAAATTAAATTACTGGTATATTATTGGAGAAAAACCCACCGGAGCCAATTGGGGAGATATAATAGCACCTGAAGAAATACTGATAAAAACTATTCAACAAGCAAATGTCAGTTAAATCGGGGTCACAAAAAATTATTGCCATTGATATTTTAAGGTGCGTTGCTGCTATGAGTGTTTTTTACTATCATAATCATTCAGGCGGAACGCTTGCAAAATACACGGGGTTATCAATTTTTAAGCTTACTGATGTTTTGGGGGCAATGTATGCTGTTCCGCTATTCTTTTTAATTAGCGGTTATTGTATCCATGTTTCAAACATTAAATACATAAAAGCCAAAACTTCCCTGCCTTTAAAAGAATATTATAAACGCAGGTTTTTGAGGATATATCCGCCATATTTTGTTGCTTTATTACTGGCGCTATCGGTAAATTATTTAACAGTACCAAATTACAAGGCCAGCGGTTCCGATCTTTTAGTTCACCTTTTTTCATTACAGGGATTTACCACCCCTTACTTTAATAGCATAAATATTGTTTTATGGACTATAAGTACCGAACTGGCATTTTATGCTATTTATCCGCTGTTTTATTACATAAGGTTTAAATACACTTTGAATTATGCCTTGATATTTACTTTAGCGGTTTCAGGATTAAGTGTAGCTTATTTTACAATATATGGTTTTACGCTCCCCCAGCGTTTTTTTGTATTTAATTTATGGTTTGCATGGTGTTGCGGGGCTTTTCTGGCAGATAAAAAAGCCCTGAATGCCGATGACCTGAAGCAGCCTGTTTACAAGTTCCTGTACCTGGGCATATTTATTGCATGTATTTGTTTAAACTTTATTCCTAATAACCTGGGCATAATTTACGATCAGTCTAAAATATTGTTCTGGACCGCGCCAATGTTATTTATTTTATCAAGGGAAGACTGGTTAAGGGAAAGAAAAAATTCATGGGTAATAAAAATAGCGGCGGCAATTGGCCTTTCAAGTTATTCCCTTTACCTGATGCATGAGCCATTAATAGCTTTAAAAAATTTTTTGGTACATAAATATTTCCCCACCTGGTTTCAACCTGTAGGGGTAGTGGTTGGAATATTTATTATCCCGGTTATTACCTGGTATAGTTATTATTATATTGAAAAACCATTTATCCCGAAAAAACGGATCGAAAACCCTTGAAAATCCCTTTAGTTTCTATAATCATACCGGTTTTTAATTCGCAGGAATATCTTGCAGAGACAATTGAGTCGGCCCTGGCCCAAACCTGGCCAAATAAAGAAATTATTATTGTAGATGATGGGTCTACTGATAATTCTTTAAACGTTGCACGGGACTTTAAAGATCCATGTATAAAGATATTTATGCAAGAAAACAAAGGCGCCAGTGCGGCACGAAACAAAGGACTGACGGAGGCCAAAGGGGAATATATTCAATTCCTGGATGCTGATGATTTGTTAAATAGCGTTAAAATTGAAGAACAACTGCGACTGTTAATAGAAAAGCCTTATGCCATATCAAATTGCGCCACTATCCATTTTTTTGACAAAAATGACCCATACATAAATCAGCCTGTACATGAATGGTACAGTGAGGGTTCAACCGATAGCGTACAGTTTTTAACCAGGCTTTACGGCGGTAGCCTAATAGGGCCAGCTTATGGCGGAATGATCGGAATTCATGCATGGCTTTGTCCCAAGGCGGTTATCGAAAAAGCTGGAAAATGGAACGAAGAACTTTCGGCATCAG
>Ga0207033_1061_pt1 | contig 24073 bp, 17 predicted proteins | sample Alteio_BWMinCont_35_FD_153262 | JGI IMG/M metagenome (GOLD analysis project Ga0207033, IMG submission 153262) | Enriched cells from forest soil in Barre Woods Harvard Forest LTER site, Petersham, Massachusetts, United States -... | ecosystem: Environmental > Terrestrial > Soil > Temperate forest >... | reverse complement strand
TCGGCACGGAAGTATTATCGTACTTCCCCCTGTCAATGAATAGCAAATATCAGTGGATCAACCCAGGACAACAGCTTCAATAGCAGCTATAGGGGGGTATGTACCCCCGGATATATTAGACAACAAACAGCTTGAAAAGACATTGGATACTTCCGATGCATGGATCACTTCCAGGACAGGCATAAAAGAGCGGCGCATCCTTTCTGACAGCACGCTGGCGACATCGGACATGGCAGCCTATGCCATTAAAGACCTGTTGGGAAACTACAGGGTTAAACGGGAGGATATTCAGTGCCTGATCCTGGCCACTTCCACGCCGGACCACCTGTTAAACCCGGCAGCAAGCCTGGTATGTGAGAAAGCCGGGTTGTCCAATGCATGGGGCTTTGATTTAAATGCCGCCTGCAGCGGTTTCCTGTATGCCCTTTCTGTGGGTGCAGGCCTTATCGAGAGTAACCGGTATACCAAAGTTTTGGTCGTCGGCGCAGATAAAATGAGCGCTATCGTAGATTATAGCGACAGGAATAGTTGTATCCTGTTCGGGGACGGCGCCGGCGTGGTTTTATTAGAAGCAAATAAAGAGGGCTACGGGATACAGGAAAGTATCTTTAAAACAGATGGCAAAGGCGCAAAATACCTTTCCGTCCCCGCAGGCGGGGCTTTGCTGCCGGCATCTGTACAAACCCTGGCTGCTAAACAACATTTCCTGCACCAGGACGGGAAGACAGTTTTTAAGCAGGCGGTACAACATATGAGCGGGTCATGCCAGGACATTATGCAGAAAGCTTCGCTTACGGCCGATGATGTGGATTGGGTAATCCCGCACCAGGCCAATCTGCGGATCATCAAGGCGGTAAGCGCAGAAATTAAGGTAGATATCAGCAAGTTTAAAATTAATATTGACCGGTATGGCAACACCACGGCGGCCACGATCCCCCTATGCCTGTGGGACTTTAAGAAAGATTTTAAAAGGGGGGATAACATCATTCTTACAGCATTTGGCGCAGGGTTTACCTGGGGAAGTACCTATATAAAATGGTAACCTATGTACCACGTTTTGCTGTATTAATTTGAGGAAACGTATATCCGTGGTATCAAGGCAGCCGGGCATAAACTGTTTAATTGCCGGAAATAAATAAAATGCGAAGCAAAAACCGTTGATAATTCGGAATTAATTGAAAAAACAGGTCATGTAACGGAATATGAAATGATATGCTGTTAGTTAACCTGTAATATGACAAATTTACAATTAATTATTAAGCCAAAAATAAACAAAATAACAAGTTCTTTCCTGTAACGCCGATGGTCCATGCCCTGCTGTTTGTCCTTGTACTCCTGCCATTCCTGTTGCTGGCCACTGACAGGTACGGGGGAAAGGACCGGGAATAACTTCATTAATTTTAATAAATGGATGATTGTTAATGAGCGATTTCAATAACCCGCAGGTCAAGGCCCTGCCCGCGCATTTACGCCGGTATATCGTAGGCCAGCATTATGACCGGTACACGCCCGTTGACCATGCCGTATGGCGCTATGTCATGCGGCAGAACTACAGCTGCCTGAAAGACGTGGCCTATTACCCCTATATCCCCGGGTTAAAGGCAGCCGGCTTAACCATTGAAAAAGTCCCGCACCTGCAGGAAATGAACGATGCGCTCGGCAAAATCGGCTGGGGTGCGGTTACGGTAAACGGCTTTATACCCCCATCGGCCTTTATGGAGTTCCAGGCTTACCGTGTGCTGGTCATTGCAGCGGACATACGTACCCTGCAGCATATTGAATACACGCCCGCACCCGATATTATCCATGAATCGGCCGGTCATGCACCCATCATTGCGGACAGCGGTTATAACCAATACCTCTGCTATTTCGGTTCCATCGGGGCAAAGGCCATGTTTTCGGCGCAGGACTTTGAATTATACGAAGCCATCAGGGCCCTGTCGGTCATCAAGGAAATACCCGGCGCCAAGCCCGCTGACATCCGTAAAATAGAAGAAATGGTCGCCTGGAAGCAGCAGCATATGGGCCAGCCATCCGAAATGGCCCTGCTCAGCCGCCTGCACTGGTGGACGGTGGAATACGGGTTGATTGGGACCTTGGAGTGCCCTAAGATCTATGGCGCGGGCCTGCTTTCTTCCATCGGCGAAAGCGCAAGCTGCATGCAGCCGGCCATCAAAAAACTGCCTTATACGATCGATGCAATTAATTACCCCTATGATATAACAAAGCCCCAGCCCCAGTTATTTGTCACGCCGACTTTTCAAAACCTCACCGATGTGCTGGAAACCTTTGCCGGTACAATGGCTTTCCGCAGGGGCGGCAGCTACGGCCTGGAAAAAGCCGTCGAAAGCAGGAACACCTGCACCGTAGTGTACAGCTCAGGCCTCCAGGTTTCGGGGACTTTCCTGGATTTCGATGACTTCTGGGGGCAGCCCGTTTATATCCGGGCAGCCGGCCCGGCTGTGCTGTCTTATAATGGCCGGCAGTTAAAAGGCCATGGCAAAGACTACCACCATGCTGGTTTCAGCTCACCTGTCGGTAAACTCAAAGACATCGCAGCGCCCCTGGAAGAACATTTGGTAGAAACGGGCAAACACCTGCACCTGCATTTTGAAAGCGGCATCGTCGTCATGGGCATGGTCAGCAGCTTCCTGCGCGAGCAAGGCAGGAACCTGCTGATTACCTTTACGGATTGCACCGTCATGGACCGCAGGGGCCGTATCCTTTTTGGCCCGTACTGGGGCCCTTATGACCTTGCCGTAGGGGAGAAGATCGTATCCGTATTTTGCGGCGCCGCCGACAAAGAAGCCTTTGAGGAAAAGGTACACGTCCCGCGCGCCAAAATCAATGGGGCGGTACACTATGACGAACAGGCCATGAAGCTCCACAACCTATACCGGCAGGTAAGGGATGCCCGGCAAAACAAAAATGGCCGGGCGGATTTACAGGCACTATGGGAATGCCTGCAAAAAGATCATTCCGGCGACTGGCTTTGCGCACTGGAAATACTGGAACTGGCCGGCGGGACCACGCTGGCCGCAGCGGTCAGGGGTTTCCTGGAACAAAAGGCTATGAAGCAGCCTGAATTTAAAAAACTCATCAGGGACGGTTTAGACCTGATTGCGCAGGGCCCGCTGCCATTATTAACTGATAATTTGCAAAAATAACCTATCCTAAACTATGAAGGTATTCCATTTAACCCTAGTGCTTTATGTTTTCTTATTGATCCATGGAGCTGCCTGCGCCCAAAACAGCCATGACCTTATTGGTAGCTGGCACAATGAATCGCAGGCAACCCTTTCCATTACCGCCATAGCCCCGAACGGGCGAATCAGCGGCAGCTATATTGTCCGGGAAACAAAGCAGGCATTCCCGCTATTTGGCTGGGCCGGCCCGGCCAAACCAGAAGATGTCCCTGTAGTGCCGGTCCTATTCAGGGTACAGGGCGGCGCCTACGGCACCCTCACGGTTTGGGCGGGCTACCTGAGCAAAGGAAAAGACGGAAAGTTATCCATCACCACGATGTGGAACATAGTCCGTGCGTATGCTGACCCTGACAGTTCCCCAGATAACGGCGCAGTTAATTTTGCTGTTTTCAAACCCGGCCCGGCCCCGTAAAAGGAAGGGAACGGTTTCCGGTATGCGATAATCCTTCCTTTAAGAATACGTGAATAATTAATTTCAAATCAATGCAGCATAAATAAAAAAGAATTGGAAGCAGGTGGGCTGTGGCAAGCGCAATGTAGCAATGGAACCGGGCCGGTAACCGTTGCAATGCGGGAAAACGGGCTGATTATTGGGTTAAAACCGTTAAGTACGCGGTTTATTTTTTTAAAAACCGTGCCGCCGATGGAAATACGGCCACACAGTGTTTTCTCCGGGATTAATACTGAATTTTACTTTTTTAATCTTTTAAACAAAGATTAATTCACGAATAACCAATTAAGCGCAGCATTACCGCCCAGGCCGGTGGTGCTGACAACCATTAGATAATTTATGAGAAAAATCAGCACGCCCTTTTTAACGATTTGTATCCTTGCGCCTTTTGCGCTGTTTGCGCAAAAGCAGGCCCAGTTGCCGCTTGACCCCGCGGTAAGAACAGGGAAACTTGCCAACGGCTTTACCTATTATATCCGGCACAATGAGGAACCAAAGAACAGGCTAGTCATGTACCTGGTGAACAAGGCCGGTTCGGTACTGGAAGAAGAGGACCAGCGCGGTCTGGCCCATTTTATGGAACACATGAGCTTTAACGGCACCAAACATTTCCCCCATAACGAGCTGGTGGACTACCTGCAAAAAGCGGGGGTGCGCTTTGGCGCAGACCTGAACGCTTACACCAGCTTTGATGAAACGGTTTATCAGCTGCCCATCCCCTCCGATAAACCCGGTCTGCTCAAAGGCGGCATCGAAATCATGCGGGACTGGGCGCAGGAAGCTACGCTGGACCCGGTGGAAATTGACAAGGAACGCGGCGTGGTGCTGGAAGAAAAACGATTGGGCAAAGGCGCCGGTGAACGGATGCAGCGGGTATACTGGCCGGTATTGCTCAATAATTCCCGTTATGCCGTGCGGATACCTATCGGCCTGGATACCGTACTGGATAATTTTAAGCGGCCGGCTATCGCCCGTTTCTACCACGACTGGTACCGGCCCGATCTGCAGGCGCTGATCATCGTCGGTGATATTAATGCCGACAGTTTGGAAAAAGTGGTCCGCCGTACATTCAGCGATCTTAAAAACCCCCTGCACGAAAGGGGCAGGATAAAATATACGGTCCCCCTTACCGGGAAAAACCAGTTTGTTGCCCTTACTGATAAAGAAATGACCTCGACCGTTGCTGAAGTCATCATAAAACACCCGCAGCCGCCCCTGAAGACAGCCGGGGATTACAGGTACGCCATCCTGCAGGGCTTATTTAACCAGGTGCTGGGTGCACGTTATGCCGAACTGTCCCGTAAGGGCGATCCGCCCTTTGTCGAGGGCAGTGGCGGGATATCCGGTTTTATCGGGGGACTGGACAGCTATGATGCCCGCGTGGTGGCCAAACCCGGCGAGCTGGAAAAAGGCCTCAAGGCCGTATGGCGCGAAACAGAAAGGGTAAGACGCTTTGGCTTTACCCCAACCGAGCTGGAAAGGGCGAAAACGGCTTACCTGAGCAGGATGGAAACGGCGCTAAAGGAAAAAGATAAAACCAATTCGGAAAGCTTTGTCAAAGAGTACCAGCAATACTTTTTGAACGGTATCGCCGCGCCCGGGATAACAGCGGAATATGATTTAACTAAAAACGACCTGCCGGCTATTACCTTAGATGAAGTCAATAAGCTTACCAAGGAATATATAACAGATGTCAACCGGGATATACTCATCATGGCACCTGAAAAAGATAAAAACAGCCTGCCGGATGAAACTACTGTTAACAGCTGGTTAAAAGCGGTGGCAGCCGAAGACCTCAGCCCGTATAAAGATGAAGTGAGCACGCTGCCTTTATTGACTGCGGAACCGGTCCCCGGCACTATAAAAAGTGAGTTGCAGGAAAAAGAATTGCAGATGACCACGCTGACCTTAAGCAACGGCGCCAGGGTACTTTTAAAGCCCACTGATTTCAAAAACGACGAGATCATCTTCAGCGCCTTTGCACCGGGGGGCACCTCACTGAGCCCCGATGCGGACTACCAGAGCGCCGCTGGTGCAGGCACTTTGATCCCTGCCGGTGGCGCAGGCAATTATAACCCCGACCAGCTGGACAAATACCTGGAAGGGAAACAAATGGGAGTAGCGCCCTATATGAACGAACGCTATGAAGGGTTTAACGGGAAATCAACGCCGAAAGACCTGGAAACAGCCCTTCAAATGGTCTACGCTTATTTTACCGAACCAAGAAAGGATACGGTCTTATTCAACGGGATCATCCAGCGTTCCCGGGCCGGCCTGCTCAACAGGGCCAATGACCCCGGCAGTGTGTTCAGCGATACGGTAAGCGCGGTATTGGGGAATTATAATATCCGCCGGACAGGGCCGTCTTTAGAAAAATTGCAGCAGGTCAGCCTGGATAAGGCCTATAGGATCTACAAAGAACGTTTTGCCGATGCAAGCAACTTTACGTTCACCTTTGTCGGCAGTATAGATACCAATACCATAAAACCCTTACTGGAGAAATACATCGGTTCCCTGCCTGCAACCAATAGCCATGAAGCGGCAAAAGACTTAGGGTTACATATCCCGGAAGGAAAGATCGAAAAGAATATATACAAGGGCAGCGAACCCAAATCGACCGTATTGCTGGTTTTTTCGGGCAGCTTCGATTACAACCAGGAAAATAAAGTAAAGCTGGACGCGCTGAAGGAAACGCTTGAAATACGCCTGTTGCAAAGGTTAAGGGAAGATGAAAGCGGGGTATATAGCCCCGGTGTTTTCGATAACACGTCCAAATATCCCCGACCCCGGTACAGCTTCATCATCCAGTTTGGCTGCGCGCCGCAGAACGTGGACAAACTCATTGCTTCCACCTTAGACGAGATCAATAAACTGCGTACGGACGGCCCCCCCCAGGAGAATGTGGATAAATGGCGCGCCGAAGAAAAAACCGGTTTTGGGCTGCAATTGAAAACAAACGGATTTTGGTTAAAGTATATTGACGGCCAGCTGCAGAATGGCGACGACCTGCTGCAGGTAACCCAATACACCGGCTTACTGGACGGGGTTACCCCCGCGGGATTGAAGGATTTGGCGGGTAAGTACCTGAGCGGCGGCAATTATATCCGCCTGGTCCTGTTGCCCGAAAACGGTTTAAAAATCAAATAGCCTGGAAAAGTAAAAATGGAAAGATTGATGACCGCTACAATAACACAGATAAAAGACAAGATAAACGGCCTGTGGCAAATGGTGGGCAACACCCCGATGATCGCCGTTTCCTATAGCTACCGGGGCGGGCCAGAACAAACCGTCCTGGTCAAATGCGAACATTACAGTATTACCGGAAGCATTAAGGACAGGATGGCGCTGTATATCCTGCAGAAAGCGTATGAACTGGGAACGATCAAACCAGGGGATACCATTGTAGAGGCGACCAGCGGGAACACGGGGATCGCCTTTGCGGCAATCGGCAAGTCATTGGGCCACCCGGTCAGGATCATTATGCCCGACTGGCTGAGCAATGAAAGAAAGGAGATCATCCGCAGCCTGGGTGCGGAAATTATCCTGGTCAGCAAAGAACAGGGCGGCTTTATAGGAAGTATCCGGCTTGCAGAAATGATGCAGCACGATGAACGTATTTTCCTGCCCAGGCAGTTTGAGAACAGCTATAATGCCGAAGCGCACGAAAAAACGACAGGCAGGGAGATCGGCCATACGCTGCTGCTGGAACAGGTCCGGCCATACGCCTTCATCGCCGGGGTGGGGACCGGCGGCACCATCATGGGCGCAGGCAAATATTTGCGTGCCCTTTACCCGGATATAAAATTACATCCCCTGGAACCCATAGAAAGCCCGACGCTGAGTACGGGCTACAAGAATGGCACGCACCGGATACAGGGAATCTCGGATGAGTTTATACCGGCCATCCTTGACCTGGAAAGCCTGGATAAAATTATACAGGTCAGCGACGGGGATGCGGTCCTGATGGCGCAGCAACTGGGAAAAGATTTAGGTCTGGCGGTAGGTATCTCCTCGGGTGCAAACCTGTTGGGTGCCATCAAAGTGCAGCAGGGGAACAAGTGTGAGGGTGCTGTGATCACCGTATTCCCGGATAGCAATAAGAAATATTTAAGTACTGACCTGATGAGGGAAGAGCCTGTAAAAAAAGGCTACCTCGCGCCGGACATCCGGCTGACAGGGTACCATGCATTTAATAAGACCTGATGCCAAGCACCGGGACCAATAAAATACTCCATTGTTCTTTAGTTTTTTCATTTTTATAAAAATGAGATTTAGTTAATTAGCCGGGCGCCCCTCCCCGGGGTGGAAGGGCGCCTTTTTTAAATTTATCATTACCGCCTTTGAGCTATAAACTGCCTTTCCAGTCCATGCTTTCCGGTGCGCCTTTACAGGTGGTCCCGTTGAAAGGTTTTAACCACGACGGTTCATTCATTACACACCGGCATAACTTTCACATGCTGTTATGGGTTACTGCCGGGCATGGTCTGCACCGTGTATCCTACCGGGACCATGAATTGCTGCCCGGCAGGGTGTTCTTCGTGCAGGAAGGCCAGGTGCACCAGGTGGTCCGCAATCCTGCCGACGGCTGGATGGTCCTTTTTCACCCGGCCTTGTTCCGCAAATTCCTGGATATCCATCCCCACCAGGGGCAGGCAGGCTTGTTTGATTTTTTTAGCCGCGGGCCCTATGTCATTCTGGATGAAAAGGGGACGCAGCTGTTCCAAAGCTTAATCCCTTTGCTGGAGGAAGAAGCAAGGGCTTATCCTTTTAGCCCCTGCCTGGTCCATTACCTTTCCGTCCTGCTTTTCCAGGCCAGCCGCTTATACCGTACGCCCGGCGCTGTGGTGGAAGATCCCGCGCTGTCGGGGACCCTGCGGAAGCTGAAGGCGCTGTTGAACGAACATTTCCGGGAACAGCGCACCGCCCCTTTTTACAGTGCGCGGCTGGGTTTGCCTGCCCGTAAACTCAATGCGTATACCAAAAAAACGATGGGCAAGCTGGTGCATGAGCTGGTGACTGACAGGCTGCTGTCAGAGAGCGAGGCCATGCTGGGCGGTACGCGCCTGTTAATGAAAGAGATTATCGCGGTGCTGGGCTTCGCCGACCATGCGCACTTTTCCTGTTTCTTTAAGAAGGAAAAAGGGATGACGCCCACGGCTTTTCGCCGGCAAATACAAGACGGGCAAGCCAGCACCCTTGCATAGATTTGAGTTGCAGCTATTTTGTTATGTCCAGGCATTTTATTTACAGTTTCTATAGGCACACTATTCGAAATCCTGCCCGGGCTCGAACCAGCGACCAAAAGGCTATGGCTCATCTACGCCAACAGACTAAGCTATAGACGTTGTCGTTATTCACACATGACTAATCCCATATTAAATAATTTTCACGATTTCTACAGCGTTAACAGAAAAAATGCGGAAATCACAAAAAAATTACACAACAGCAATTGTTGATTATTTTGGCATAATTAGCTATATTTTACGCTAAAGAAGCTTAATAGAAGATATTCAATCATTTATGTTTACTGCCAGAAAAACAATTTTTTAAAAAAAATAATTATCATTGCGTTGAAAATCCGCGAATTCCACCCGCGGATTATAAAATGGAGACCTACAGCTCACTTTCTGATCATGAATTGACTGGCTTGTTAAAGTCAGGGGATAAGGCCGCGTTTACCGAAATATATCACCGGTATAAGTGGGTGTTATTTCTTCATGCATTGAAAAGGACCAGGGACAGGGAGCAGGCGAAAGATATTATCCAGGAACTTTTTACCACGCTTTGGGATAAGCGGAATGATTTGGATTTAAGATCGCATTTGTCCGGTTACTTGTATACATCGGTACGCAACCGGGTTATTAAGACATTTGCCCATCAGCAGGTAGCATCTGATTACATAACGTCAATCGCGGCATCGATCAATGACGACAATTGTATTACCGATCATAAAGTAAGGCAAAGCAGCCTGGCGGCAATTATTGAAAACGAGATCAATGAACTACCCGAAAAAATGCGGGAAGTGTTTATACTAAGCAGAAAACATCATCTCAGCCATAGGGAAATTGCTCAGCAATTGGGAATTGAAGAAACTACCGTTAAAAGACAAATCAGTAATGCCCTGAAAATACTTCGGGTAAAATTAGGATTGTTTACCTGGCTTGCCCTGCTTTTTAAATTTTTATAGCTTGATTTACAGTATCTTGTAGATATTCACAGCTACCATCTACATCCTCCGTACTTCTTAAGGGTCTATATCTGTATAAAGCCGGGAAAATAACCGTTTTTTATGTAATATGGATAACCAGGACATTATAAAATTATTAAATCGGTATAATCAGGGGCAATGCACTGAGCAGGAAAAGGCCTGGATAGAGACCTGGTACCTGAGCCAGCAGACCGAACCATTAAACCATTCTATTGAAGAATTGAGCAAAGATCTGGATGACGTGGAGGGAAAGCTTATCAGGCACACTACATTCAGGCGCATAACATTATGGCCGCGTATTGCTGCGGCAGCATCCGTTATATTATTCATTTCCATTGGTGCATATTTTTTATTTCACCGGCAGCCACTCCGGCAGGTTGCTCATAACCAAATCCATAATGACGTTGCACCCGGCGGCAATAAAGCTTTCATAACGCTTTCGAATGGTAAAAAAATCAGCCTCACGGATGCCAAAAACGGCACAATAACAAAAGAAGGCAACGCGGTTATCAAAAAAACCAGCGATGGTACAGTCAGTTATGAACGCAGTGCGTCAGACGTTACACCCCGGAAATTAGTTTATAATACGATCTCGGTACCCAGGGGAGGGCAGTGGACCGTCCTGTTACCCGATGGTACAAAAGCGATTCTCGATGCGGCTTCCAGTATCCGGTATCCCGTTTCGTTTCCAGGAATTGAGCGTAAAGTGGAAATTACCGGCCAGGTTTATTTTGAGGTAGTACACAATGCCGCCAAACCGTTTAGGGTAATAACAAGGGGACAGGTTATAGAAGACATCGGAACAAAATTCAATATTGAGGCCTATGATGACGAGCCGGTGGTAAAAACGGCCTTATTGGATGGCGCGGTGAGAGTTTCCATTCCAAGTGCGCTTTCCCTGCCGGATAGATCGGGGATTGTGCTTCAGCCCGGACAGCAAACGCTATGGCAGAATAATAAATTATCTGAATCTGCTGCCGATCTTGACGCGACTCTTGCCTGGAAAAACGGGTACTTCAGTTTTACGGACGATAACGTAGAAACTTTGATGCGTAAACTGTCCCGCTGGTATGATATTGAAGTTGATTACCGCGGCAATTTGCCGGATACCAAATTTGACGGGGAGATTCCGCGTAATGCGCCGCTTTCGGAGGTTTTAAAAGTATTAGAAGTAGCCAATGTCCATTTTTTATTAGAGGGAAAAAAATTAACCGTTATGCCCTGATGTATACAGCTTTTTAAGAGGGGCAGGCCGGATCGGATTTTAAAATATAAACCAAGATTTTTCAACCTAAGTTGTAGTTTTTTAAATTAAATAAATGAAAAGAACATTCTTACTTGTGGGGCTTGTATTGCCCTTATTCCTATCTGCTCAGGGAAAACATGTCTTATCTGCCCAGGGGAAGTTTGTATTATGTGTCCAGGATAAATATGTATTAAAGGGAAAGATAGGTACGCTTAACCCGCCCGCAAAAGTATTTTTGACGTATACCCTGGATACCCAGGCCGTAACCGACTCGGCTGTTGTAAAAGACGGGGTGTTTGAATTTTCAGGCCAGGTGGATGATATTACTTTGGCAACGTTAATAATGGATTATAAAAGGGTAGGCGTGCAAACCACCCTTAACGGCACTAAGGTTGACTGGGAAGCACTTTTCCTGCAACAAGGCACTACCGTAGTTTCAAGCGCCGATTCATTGTCAAAAGCTATAGTGACCGGTACAAAAGCCAATGAGGATTACATGCGGTACAAAGCGCTTACAAAGCCCATTAATGATGCTGTAAAAGCCTTACAGGCAGAATATAATGCTGCCACTAACGAACAAAAAAATTCTCAGCAATTTGTCGACGACATACAAAAGAAAAGTGCCGGCATTAACCAACAATCAAAAGAACTGAATGACAAGTTTATTGATGACAATCCGGATGCCTATATCGGCTTCCAATCATTGATTGATAGGATTAACGCCGAATCATATCCTGACGCTGATTATTTCCAGGCTCAATTTTCAAAGCTTTCAACAAGTATTCGCGAAAGTAAAGCAGGAGTTGCCTATCAGAAACGCCTTGACGGACTAAAGGCAGTTGCAGTTGGCGCCATGGCGCCTGATTTTGAACAACCCGACACTAGCGGAACTCCGGTAAAATTATCATCATTCAGGGGGAAATACGTTTTGCTTGATTTTTGGGCATCATGGTGCGGCCCTTGCCGCAACGAAAACCCCAACGTGGTAAAGGCTTATAACAACTTCAGAGAAAAAAACTTTACCATACTTAGTGTCTCTTTAGATCAGCCGGGAAAAAAGGACAGCTGGCTAAAAGCTATCCATGCCGATGGATTGATATGGAACCACCTATCCGACCTGAAATTCTGGAACAATGAAGCAGCGGTATTGTATGGTGTAAGGGCTATCCCGCAAAATCTATTGATTGACCCAAGCGGGAAAATTATTGCCAGGAATATTTTCGGGGATGATCTGCAAAATAAACTGAAGGAGATACTCGGCGGGATGTAACCAGCGACAGCCGACTGACAGGCAAAACCTGATATTTTTTTATTGGAGAGGAACACGGGATAGTTTTTATGCTGCGCAACAGGTAAAGATTAGTGGGGGATGATTTGTCCGTTTTTTTATTAATTATTCAGACTAATTAATTGATTTTAAACTTATAACCCATATTGTGTATGAAGATTTTTAGACTTTTACTACTTTTTATTTGCTTACTAACGAATGTGAAGTTATTTGCCCAGCAACAGCAAACAATTACACTGTCGCTAAAAAATGCCCCGCTTGAAACTGTGCTGGCACAGATAAAAAAGCAAACCGGGATTTCATTTTTTTACAATAAAGATATAATAAGTATAGCCGGAAAGATAACTGTTCAGGCAGAGAAAAAAGATCTGCAAACGGTATTGAATCTTTGCTTTAAAAATACCCCTGTTACCTATGCTGTTGTCAACAATATAGTGGTGCTGGTTAATAAAAATGCAAAAAAAAACGCCGATGGCACCCCTGAATTGGCTAACGATCTTTTTACCCAGATTACCGTGCATGGTTTCGTGTACAATACCCAGGGCGTAAGGCTAAATGGCGCCAACGTAATCATAAAACGCAGCCACCTGGGAACTACTACAAGTGCGAACGGCGAATTCACGCTCAGCGGAGTGCGAACGACTGACACACTCCGCATTAGTTTTATAGGCTATGACGCCCAGCGTGTACTGGCATCGGACGGAGAATTTAGTATTCAATTGAAAGAAACAAAAAATGAGCTTGATGCCGTGGAAGTGCAGGCTTATGGTAATACCACTAAACGCCTCGCAATAGGTGAGATAAGCCAGGTAAATGCCCTGGATATTGAAAGGCAGCCTATATCAAACCCTATGCTGGCGTTGAAGGGCCTTGTTCCCGGGGTATTAATAACGCCTACAAGTGGTTATAGCAATGCCCCGGTAAGAGTAGAAATAAGGGGAAGAAATTCTATTGACCCTACATCTGTTTCCGATCCTTTATATATTATAGATGGCGTGCCGCTTATCCAGGCAAACATCGGGTTGCAACAAGGAGGTTATCAAACCGGATCCACCGGGCTTCAACAGGCGGGCGTGAGTTTCTCAGGCGGCCAAAGCCCTTTTGCAATGCTCAATCCCAATGATATTGAAAGTATTACCGTGCTTAAGGATGCCGCGGCGACAGCCATGTATGGTTCGCGGGCCGGGAACGGGGTGATCATCATTACCACTAAAAAGGGGAAGGCAGGGAAAACACAATTTGAGGCATCCGCCGGCCAAATGATCAACAGGGTTATCGGGCAGTACGCCATGTTAAACACAACCCAATATTTACAAATGCGGCGCGAGGCGCTCAGGAACGACGGCCTTAGCCCTACAGTCGCTAATGCGCCGGACATTGCATTGTGGGATACTACCCGTAACATCGACTGGCAAAAACAACTTTGGAAATCAGCTATCAGTTCCCATATACAAGCAACGTTATCAGGGGGAAGCGAGCTTTCCACATTTCGCATCAGTGGTTCCTATGTATCCGGACAGGACGTATCGCCTTTAGCAAATGAAAATACCAATAAATCGGCAAATGTCTCTTTTAATTTTAATCATCATAGTTTAAATCAAAAATTATCCGTTGGCTTTACTGCAACCTACGGGTATACTGCCGCCAACCAGATCAGTGTCGGCGGGGCTTCTACGCTGGCCCCCGATCTGCCGCCGATATTTGATAAAAACGGGAATTTAAACTATGCCTCCTGGAATGCCGCCGGTATTGGCACTTCCTTCCCCTTCGGAGGGTTGCTTCAGCCTTCCATATCCAGCTCTGATCTTTTAAACAGCAGTTTAAACGTAGGCTACCAAATTATAAATGGGTTAAAAGTAAACGTAATAATGGGGTATAACCTGGGTTTAAACAATAACAGCCTTACGACAACCATCGCTTCCCAGGATCCAATAAATAATCCCTCGGCATCCGCTTATTTTGGGAACAGCAGAACGGACGGCTGGAATATTACGCCCCAGGTTGACTATTCCCGCCAGATCGGGAGGGGAAAACTTACCGCATTAATGGGCGCAAACCTCAATAATACCACCGCAACCGGAATAACAACCTCTGCTTTTGGTTATACCAGTGACCTGCTAACAAAATCGGTCAATAATGCGCCTTTGGTAAGCAGTTATCAAAATTATTCGCAAAGCAAATATGTTGATCTGCATGGTAGGCTTAATTATAACTGGGAAGACAAATACATTATTGAAGTTTCGGGGAACAGGGACGGCTCTTCAAATTTCGGCCCCGGCCGCCAGTTTGGAAATTTCGGGGTAGCCGGCGCCAGCTGGATAGCATCTGAAGAAAAATGGCTAAAAAAAGCGCTGCCGGCATGGGTAAGCTTAGTTAAGTTTAATGCCTCATACGGCACAACAGGGCAATACCCTAATATAGCTTATCAATACCTTTCTCAATGGGCCAGCAGCACCTACGGCGGCGGCACTCCTTTTTATAGTTACAACGGTATTGTGCCGCAGGTGCCCATACACGCGGTAAACCAGGACTACCAATGGGAAACAGATAAACAGCTAAATATCGCCATGGATCTGGGTTTCCTGGAAGACAGATTAACCATGCATGCCGCTGTGTACCGTAAACGCAGTGATAACCAGTTAGCATCGTTGCCAACCCCGGTATTTACCGGTTTTGCCAATGTGGAAGGCAATTCGAAGGCAGATGTGCAAAACAGCGGGGTGGAAGTAAATTTAAACGCAAGACTGGTTGATGCTAAGGATTTTTCGTGGTCGGCGGCCCTTGCTTTCAGCCACAACGAGAACAAACTGCTGGCATTCCCCGGGATACAATATACACCATATTATACTACGCTAAAAATAGGGAAATCGCTGAACACCGTTTATCTTTTACATTACCTGGGCATTGACCCGCAAACGGGGCAACGGGGCTATGAAGATTTCCTTAAGAATGGAACAATATCCCTGGGGTACAATACACCGCCCGGAGTTGGGGACGATAGGGGCGTTGCTATTGATTTGAGCCCCAAATTCGAATCGTCGCTGGTCAACAATTTTATTTACAAGGGGTTCAACCTGGTTTTCCAATTTTCTTATCGAAAAATGATGGCGATATCGCCTTACACCCAAACAGGCGGCATATTTAACATTAATATGCCATTATCCGTTTTTAATAACAGCTGGCAAAAACCGGGCGATATCAGCCCTAATCCACGCTTTTCAACGAGCCAGGGAAACAGCGATGGCTATTTTCCAAACTCTGACGGCGCCTATACCGACGGGTCGTACCTGCGTTTGCAAAATGTTGCGTTCGGTTATGCGCTGCCCGAAAAAATGGCAAAAAAGGTGGGTATGCAGGGGATCCGTTTAATGGTTAGCATGGAAAACGTATTTACCATCAGCAAATATCCAGGTATAGACCCTGAATTGCCATTTGGCAGTCAGCCGCAAGCCAAAACGTTTAACGGTCAGGTTACTTTAACTTTTTAAAAATAAATGAAAATGAAAAGACATAATGTAAAAATCAAAGCAATTTGCCTGCTGCTCTGCATTTTTTTCTGTACTGTTCACATGGCGTGCAAAAAGCTGATAGCCGTTGACGAACCCATTAATACACTGACTACAACCGAGATTTTTAGCACGGATGCCACGGCGACAGCGAGCATGGCAGGCGTTTATTCCACAATGATTAACGGAAGCATCGGGGGAAGTGCTGCAGGCAGTTCCGGATCAGAATTTAGCGCCGGCGTTACTACCATTGTCAGCGCTCAATCTTCCGACGAATTGTATGCGTATAGTTCTGTCAGCAACCCTTCTGCTGATGTGTATGGTTCAAATCATCTTACGGCGCTAAACGCCGGGTATTCAACTCCAATATGGACATCGGCCTATGATATCATTTACAAATCAAACTCGGTTATTGAGGGCATTTCCGCATCCAGGGCTTCTATGCTTCATGACAGTGTAAGGAATGAGCTGACCGCTGAAGCAAAATTTGCGAGGGCGTTTTCCTATTTCTACCTCACTAATTTTTTTGGTGATGTGCCTATGGCGCTTACCGTTGATTTTAATAAAACAGAAAACCTGGCAAGAATGCCCCAACAGCAGGTTTACCGGCAAATAATTACGGACTTAAAAGCTGCCCAGGCCGCCTTGCCGGCTGACTATTCGGGAGGGCATGGCGAAAGAATAATACCCAATAAATGGGCCGCTACGCTATTGCTTGCCCGCGCGTACCTGTACACCGGCGATTATGCCGATGCGGCAACACAGGCAAGCGCCGTCATTAATAACAGCTCGCTGTTCGGTTTGGAGCCGGATATTAACAATGTGTTCTCAACAACAAGCAGGGAAGCCGTTTGGCAATTGAAGCAAACCGCTACCGACGGAACCCTTAAAAATGCGACCCCGGAAGGGATAGCTTTGTCGGCAAGTACAACGGATCATCACGGATACCCTAATTACGGTCTGACCAACGAATTATTATCGGCGTTTGAACCCGGGGACCAACGCCGGGTAAAATGGGTAGATAGTACGGATGACGCCAATCAAGGAGGTCCGGGATCAACACCGCAGCCACAACCTATGATTTATTATCCTTATAAATACATCATCAGCTTTGGTAATGCAGATGCCAGCCAGCCGCCGCCTCAATATTATACGGTGTTGCGTTTGGCAGAGGCCTACCTGATACGCGCCGAGGCGGAAGCTAACGGGGCAACAGGGGGCGCTGCTGCTGCCATTGCGGATTTAAACATCATTCGCAACAGGGCAGGCCTGCCCAATTTAAGTAGTAATTTAATTCAGCAGCAGGTAATAAGCGCCGTTGCACAGGAACGCAGGATAGAATTTTTTGCGGAATGGGGGCACCGCTGGTTTGACCTGAAAAGGACAGGGCAGGCCCATGCCGCGCTTTCAGCAATTCCGGCAAAGCAGCCCTGGGCCGGTGATTACCAGCTGCTGTATCCAATTCCTCAATCCGAAATAATAATCGATCATTTTTTAACACAAAACGCTGGTTATTAATTAATTGTGAAATAAAATTGACCTGCTTATTAAGATATATAAAAACAAACATCCTGCTGTTTAAGGTTGGGATGTAACAAAAAAACAGGTGAAAAACTAAAATACAAGAACATGCGGAAAACATATTTTAATCTTTTATTCATAGTGATTTTTTCACTGGGACTCGCTTCCTGCAAAAAGGAATTAACCTTTAAGGTAAGCGGAACATCTTCGCTTACCTTAATTAACGGCGTAGTAGGCAATGATTATTTGTACACAGATTTTAACGGCGATAAATCAAACGGCGTGTATATATCTCAGCTAGGCGCTATAAGCTATGGTAGCGCTATTTTCTTTAATAGTTATAGCGGACAGCAAAAACTGGGGTTATATCAAAATCCTGATACCAACGCCAACAGCAAGCCTGTATTTAACTTAACGCTGAATATGCCGGTAAATACGATACATACCCTGTTTTTAATGGGCACGCCCCAGAACCCGGACCAATTATTTACAACAGATCAGTTGCCCTATCACGCGCCATCAGATTCCACCATGGGAATACGGTTTGTAAATATTTCACAAGGCAGCGCCCCGGTAAGCGTGAACCTTCTAGGGCAGGCTAACGGCTCCGAAGCAGACACCCTGTCTTATAAAGGTGTTACGGCGTTTAAAAACTATAATGCCGGTTCGGCGGTCAGCAGTTATACGTTTGAATTTAGGGACAAGGCCACCGGCGCCCTATTGGGTAATTGCGTTGTTGACGGCGTAAATAACCCCGGTACGCAAACCGCGCCCAATATCCGGCGCAACAGGAACTATACCATCGCATTATTAGGCGCACCGGGAGGACTGGCGGCTAACCGGGTTCTCATCGTTGACGAAGATGTTCGTTATTGATAAGATAATCCAGTTACCAAAAAATGAACATATTTTTTTTTAAACATACGGCTAACGCCCATAATAAAGAGGGAACATTTTGCCACCCGCTTGATAATTAGGTGTTAACAAAACTTACCAGCCAACCCAATTACTTCACATTTCAAATTATTAAACATAATGACAAGCATTTTAAGGATTGAACAGCTTTCGCACAAATACACCAGTACCTGGGCCATACGCGATATCAATATGGAAATAGCCCAAAATGGTATCGTCGGGTTATTGGGTTCAAACGGGGCCGGAAAATCGACCACGATGAATATTATCTGCGGCGTATTGAACCATACAGAGGGCGATGTGTATATCAATGGATTTGATATCAGGACCCAGGCCGAAGCGGCCAAAAAAGAGATCGGCTTTTTGCCGCAAAACCCGCCCTTGTACAAGGATCTTACTATTGATGAATACCTCAGGTATTGCGCCGAGCTGCGGTTTATGGAAAAAGACAAAATCAAGGGCGCGGTAGAAGAGGTAAAAGAACGGTGCGGGATAGCCCATTTCAGCAACCGGCTCATCACTAACCTATCGGGCGGTTACCGACAGCGCGTTGGCATAGCGCAGGCCATTATCCATAAACCCAAACTGGTGGTAATGGACGAACCTACCAACGGGCTAGACCCCAACCAGTTGATTGAAGTAAGAAAGCTGATCAAAGCAATTTCCCTTGATCATGCGGTGCTGTTATCCTCTCATATTTTATCCGAAATACATATACTTTGTAAAGAGATCATCATGATTGAAGGCGGCAGGTTGGTATTTGCCGATTCAATGGACGCCTTTGATAATTATATGCCGTCAAACAGTTTATTGATGCGCATGGAAAACCCACCCGCTATGGGCGATATCCTGAAAATAGAGGGCGTTTCGAGGGTAGATTTTCTTACCGAGAAACAGGCCCGTGTATATTTTGAAGGCGATGAGGGAATATCTGAACGACTGATCGCCGCAGGCGTACAGTTCAATTGGCAACTGCGCGAGATCAGTCTTGAAAAGGGCCAGTTGGACGACATTTTCAAATCTTTATCCTCTCTTCAATCAAACTCATAAACTTAAAAAAATGAAGATCATATTCAAAATCGCCAAAAACGAACTCCGAAACCTTGTCTATTCGCCGGTGGCCTGGTTTTTGGCTATCGCATTGTTAGTACAATGCGCTATTTTTTATGCATCGACTGTAGCTGAATATGCTCACTATGTTGATAGAATGGGTCCCTATATGGGGATTTTTAGATTTAACATGCGTGACACCAGTTTCACAAGGAGTATTTTCCTGAGCGGTGACAGCATTTTTAGCAGCGTGATGCAAAACCTGTACCTGTTCATTCCGCTGCTTACGATGGGTTTGCTGGGCCGCGAAATAAACAATGGTACCATCAAGCTACTATATTCCTCCCCGGTTAAACTGCGCGCTATTGTTTTAGGGAAATACCTGGCCATAGTGATCTATAACCTGGTACTGATATCCATAGTCGGCATCTTTGTCGTACTGGGCGTGTTCAATATTAAATCGATCGATATCGGAGTGTTGTTATCGGCTGAGCTGGGTTTTTTTCTGATGATATGTGCTTATGCGGCGATTGGTTTATTTATGTCCAGCCTCACCACTTACCAGATCGTATCGGGTATCGGAACATTTCTGTTCATATTTATATTTGCCCGTATCGGCGCCTTATGGCAGAGATATGATTTTATACGCGATCTTACGTGGTTTTTATCGATGGCCGGCCGGGTTTCAAGAATGGCGTCGGGATTGATCACCACCAGGGACGTCTTGTACTTTTTGATCATTATTACCATGTTCATAAGCTTTACGCTTTTCAAACTTAAAGGCGAAAAGGAGGCGAAATCCTGGCCGGTTAAGGCGGCAAGGTATATCACCGTAATTGTGGTGTCGGTATTGATTGGTTATGTTTTCTCGCGCCCCGGAGTGGTAGGCTATTGGGATACGACAGCCAATAACGTGATGACCATTGATGTCCGTCTTCAAAAAATGCTGAAAGAGATAGGTAAGGAACCGCTGGAGGTAACGCTTTATACCAACTTATTGGGCCCGCACGCCGGGCCGGGCTATCCGGAAGGCCGCAATCCTTATTTAGAAGCGCTATGGGAGCCATATTTGCGTTTTAAACCGGATATTACGTTTAAATATGTTTATTACTACGACAATGACGGACGTTTGGACAACAAAGAATTGTACAAGGTGTTCACCAACAAAACAGAAAAGGAAATAGCCGGAATAAGTGCCGACCTGCAGAGACAGGACTTATCGATGTTTATGGGGCCCGATGCGATCCGCAAAATAATTGACCCATACGCCGAACGCGGCCAGCTTTTTATGGCGGTGAAGTACAGGGGCCGTGTAGCGCATCTCCGTACTTTTGATGACGATATATTCTGGCCCAACCAGGCAGAGGTAGCTGCTGCGTTCAAACAGATTACAACAGGAAGCAATCCTAAAGTTTTTTACCTGACGGGCAACCTGGAGCGTAACATCTATATAACGGGCGAGCGCGGGTATGCATGGCATTCTACCAGCCAACACATCCGCGAATCAATGATCAACAATGGGTTTAGCCTGGACACGGGCTCAATAGAAAACCGTGATATTCCTGCTGATGTTTCGGAGCTGGTGATTGCCGACCCGAAAACCGATTTGAGCCCGAAAACCCTTGGCAAGCTGCAGCGATATATCAATAACGGCGGTAATGCGATCATTTTGGGCGAACCGGGCAAGCAGGGCATGCTTAACCCCCTATTAAAATCCCTGGGCGTTCAATTAAGAAACGGTACGCTGGTAGAGGTGAGCAAAATGGAAACGCCCGAGAAGGTAATTGCGTCTGGCACTGAAGCGTCCGTTGATCTTGCGGATTTGAGGTATTTGCACCAGTTGAAAGAAGCATGGAGTGAGAAAGATTTTACCGATACCCTGGGATTACACATGCCGAGCGCAGCAGCTATTGCCAGCGATACCAACGGCCCCTTTAAAGTTACCCCGCTTTTTCAAACCGTCAGGAACCGGGACTGGATCAGGACAGGGCGGCTGGTGCTTGACTCCGTGCCGCCGGTATTTAGCCCGCAGGAAGGGGACATCAAAGACTCCACTTTCACTACTATGGTTCAATTAACCAGGCTAGTGAAAAATAAACAACAGCGGATCATCGTATCCGGGGATGCTGATGTGTTAAGTAATCATTCAGTTGACTTGAGCTTGGGAACTGCCTTTTTTAGCTGGTTGGATTACGGACAATATCCGGTCTACATGAACCCTCCTGACACCCACGATAATCACCTGAACATTTCGTCGTCAATGGCGGCGGTTCAAAAGATATTCTTTATATGGATACTGCCGGCTGTATTGGTGTTGCTTGGCGCTATCGTATTAATCAGACGCAAAAGAAAATAGAACCTATGTTATTAAATACCGACGAACAAACCATAGAAGACCTGGGGCTTTTTGGCAACCGCAATGCCGGCGGCATCTATCATATATACAATGCTGCCAACACAAGGGGCGGCGAGACGATCTTGAAAGATATGTTTCGCAACCCATTGTCTGACATGGATGCGATAAATCGGCGCAGCAGCATTATTGAAAATTTTGCCCGGATGAACGTAGCCTTCCCTTTCTCTGCCGCATCATTTGATATGGCAGAGAAATATTTAATTGAAAACAACGAGCAAACAAAAGATGCAATAACACCATGCTCAGCGAAAAAGAAATGCAAAACGGGGTAACCGCTTTAATTGACATTTTATGGACCGCAAAAACGTTTATAGAAAGCAAGGAAGTTGCCGGCATACCGGCTTATGATACGGAGCGTGCAGACATTGCAAAATTGCTGGCCGCCGCCGCATTTGAGCCTGCCCTAAAAGAAAAGCTTCAGGGCAAGCTGCCGTTTTCGGCCATGACAGCCTACGATATTCTTTTCAGGGTACGTGAGTACCACAAAATAAAAATGCTGTTAAGACATATTTACACGCTGGATGTGTACCTGTCTGTAGCAAAAGTGGCCGTCAGCAGAAACTTTGTTTTCCCGAAAGCCCTTGAAAAAGGATCATCACAATTAATGGTGGAAGATGTTTATCATCCCGAACTCAAAAAGCCTGTCGGCAACACTGTTGCCATAACCCCCGATCAAAATATCATATTTTTGACGGGGGCCAATATGGCCGGCAAATCAACCTTTTTACGCGCTATAAGCACTGCCATGTATGTGGCGCACATGGGCTTCCCGGTGGCGGCTAAATCGATGGCATTTTCGGTAATGGATGGCATTTATACCACCATCAATCTACCCGATAAGTTAGGGATCGGCGCCAGCCATTTCTATGTGGAAGTGCTGCGGGTACGAAAAATGGCGACAGAACTGGGGCAGGGGAAATCGCTGTTTATCATATTTGACGAGCTGTTCAGGGGCACCAATGTTAAAGACGCGCATGAGGCCACTGTGGCAGTTACCAATGCTTTTGCCGGAAAGAAAACCAGCATGTTCATTATTTCGTCGCACATCGTGGAAGCGGCCGAACAACTGAAACAAAAAAGCAATATTGGATTTATGTACCTGCCAACCATAATGAACGGCACCATGCCCGAATACACTTATACCCTTAAGCAGGGCGTTACGGACGATCGGCATGGCATGATCATCATCAGGAATGAGGGGATACTGGACATCTTAAAAAATGGCCTTAAGGCAAAGGCAAAGGACTATGACACAGTGTATTAATGACTCAGCAAACAAAAGTAAAATGAATAGCAGGATTGTGGCTAATTATATTAAAGCTATTAAATCATCAAAAATAAGAGGGAATAATTATGAGTTTTGGTATAGATAAACAAACGTTGGATGAGCTGAACCTGCTCGGAAAGTTTCGCAACGGATCGGTGTATAGCTTGTTCAATCAGGTAAAGACCAGGGGCGGCGAACAACTGCTGGATATCATGTTTCGCGATGTGCTGGATGATGCACAAAAAATCAATGAACGCACCGCGATTTTCCAATTTTTCCAAAAGGAACAGTTAACTTTTCCTGTTGATGGTCAGCAGGTAAGTTTAATGCGGGAGTATCTTGACTCAGGTTCGGAAAAAGGCGCGATAACAGTAGCTGTAGATACGGTGGTAAAAAAAGTGCTTTCCGGTTTAACGCGCGACGACCGGTACAAAAAGAACATCCAGGGTTTGCAGGCGGTGATCATTGTGATGAACCGGTGCAATTCCTTTTTAGAAACAATGCCGGCCATCCCCGGGCCATATGCCAACAGGGTAAAGGCGATAAAAGAAATATTGGATGATAAGCGCATTGAAAGGCTGAGAACTATAGATATCTACAAATCATTGTCGGTAAAAACGTTGATTTATTACAATCATTTAATAAAAAGCACGCTTTATAGAAAAGTAGAAGACGTATTAAACTTCATTTATGAGCTTGATGTGAACATCAGCGTCAGCACAGTGGCGCGTAATAAGGGTTTTACTTTTGCGCGGGCGCTATCCCCAGAAAAAAATGTACTCTCAGTCACCGATCTGTACCACCCCTGCGTAGACAAAGCGGTGGGCAACACCTTGCTGCTGGCGGAGAAAAGCAATGTGCTTTTTTTAACCGGGGCAAACATGGCGGGTAAATCCACCTTTATGAAATCGGTAGGTATCGGTTTCTACCTGGCGCATATCGGCTTTCCGGTGGCGGCAGATGATATGGAGTTTTCGGTTAGAGAAGGGCTTTACTCTT
>Ga0207033_1060_pt1 | contig 24116 bp, 23 predicted proteins | sample Alteio_BWMinCont_35_FD_153262 | JGI IMG/M metagenome (GOLD analysis project Ga0207033, IMG submission 153262) | Enriched cells from forest soil in Barre Woods Harvard Forest LTER site, Petersham, Massachusetts, United States -... | ecosystem: Environmental > Terrestrial > Soil > Temperate forest >... | reverse complement strand
GTAGAAACTGAAAAATTCGACGTAAGTAAATTAAATAATGCCGGTTTCAGAATATACGACGCTTCTAAATCAAGAGAGAATTTAGAAACAGCAAGATCAGTTGTTGACTTACACATAGAAAAATTAACCGATAGCTGGAAACACCTGAGTAATTTTGAAATACTGACCATCCAACTGAAATCGTTTGAGAAATTTTATGATCTCGCCGTAGCGCATTATCAAACATCATTGGTAGTAATACATGGTATCGGTACCGGAAAATTAAAAGATGAAATTCACGACATCTTAAAAACTAAGAAAGAAGTAAAGTCTTTTATCAATCAATATCATCCGAGTTATGGTTATGGGGCTACGGAAATATTCTTTTCTTATTAACGGAACAATAATTGCTAAATAAATAAGTATGAAAATAATTATAGCATCAGATCACGCAGGCGTAGCTTATAAAGCTGTTCTTGTTAAAGAAATGCAGGAAAAAGGATATACTGTAAGCGATCTTGGAACGTTCGATCCAAATCAACCGGATGATTATCCTGATTACGCCGTGAAAGTTGCAGAAGCTATTCTTGCGAAGCAGGGAGAAAAAGGTATCATCATTTGCGGCAGTGGCGTTGGTGTTAGTGTGGCTGCTAATAAATTTAAGGGAATTCGCGCAGGTGTTTGTCATGATACTTATTCTGCCCACCAATGTGTAGAGCATGATGATGTAAATGTATTATGTATCGGTCAGCGCGTAATTGGTATAGAACTCGCCAGGGAAGTAGTGTTTACGTTTTTAAAGGCAGTCTTTAGTAACGAAGAAAGGCATGTTAAAAGATTGAAAAAAATCACTTTCATAGAGGATAGTAATATGAGATAATAAGTAAAAAATTATAAGTAAAAATTACCTTAATTTTAGGAATAATAATTGTTTAATTTTTTGTTTTTAACTTTTTACTTTTGAATTTATGATAAGTACCTTGTTTTTAGATATCGGCGGCGTACTATTAACAAACGGATGGGGAGGTTCCTCAAGAAAATTAGCGGCCGAAAAATTCAAATTAGATTTTGATGAAATGGATGAGCGCCATCATCTTACTTTTGATACCTATGAAATGGGCAAACTCACGCTCGATCAATATTTAAAACGATTGGTTTTTTATGAGCCAAGAGATTTTACTGTTGAAGATTTTAAAAGTTTCATGTTCGAGCAATCAAAACCTTTTTCTGAAAATATTACTTTTTTTAAGGAGCTAAAAGCAAAACATAAACTACATGTTATTGCGGTTAGCAATGAAGGGAGAGAATTGAATGAATACCGTATCAAGACATACAAACTAAATGAACTGTTTGATGCATTTGTGTCTTCCTGCTATGTAAAATTTCGTAAACCCGATACAGATATTTTTCGCACAGCTTGCGATATTGCTCATACGCTTCCAAACCAAACATTAATGATCGATGACAGAATGATGTTTGTAGAAGTAGCCAGGAGCGTTGGTTTACATGCCCTACAATACACAGGATTAGAATCGATCAAAGAAAAAATAAGTCACGTTAACTTCTTACATAATTAGAATAAAATAATATGGAACAACAACAATATGATTTTGGAATGATAGGTCTGGGCACAATGGGCCGTAACCTTGTTTACAATATAAGTGATCACAAATTCGGTGTATCTGGTTTCGATAAAAATGAGGATCAGGTAAAAGCATTGATCAAAGAAGCGCCATCAAAAAATATTTTTGGAACTAGCAGTTTACCCGAGTTTATTAACTCGCTTAAGAAACCAAGAGTTATTATGTTCCTCGTTCCTGCGGGGCCGATTGTTGATAGCGTGATACTGGAACTAAAACCATTTTTAACAAAAGATGATCTGTTGATGGATTGCGGTAATTCTCATTTTACAGATACTGATATCAGGACAGAACAATTGGCGAAAGAAAATATCCACTTCATGGGTGTAGGTGTTTCGGGTGGAGAATCCGGAGCACGATTTGGTCCAAGCATTATGCCTGGCGGTGCAAAAGAAGCATACGATAGAGTAGCGCCAATGTTGCAGGCAGTTTCGGCTAAAGTAAATAACGAACCGTGTGTTACTTATGTAGGCAAAGGATCTGCAGGACATTATGTAAAAATGGTGCATAACGGTATTGAATATGCGCTGATGCAATTAATTGCTGAAACATACCAGTTATTAAAAGATGTTGCAGGATTAAATAATGATGAGCTGCATGAATTATATACAAAATGGAACAAGAGTGATCTTCAATCTTTCTTAGTAGAAATTACGGCAGACATTTTTGCAAAGAAAGATGACCTGACGGATAATAGATTGGTGGATATGATCCTTGCAAGTGCCGGCCAAAAAGGTACAGGGCAATGGACATCGCAAGATGCCTTGAATCAACACATACCAATTCCTGTAATTGATATTGCGGTTAGCGCACGTGATTTATCTGCGTTAAAAGAAGAACGCAAACAAGTTCAACAAAATTTGTTTGCCGCAACTACTAAAGCCGCACCATTATCAGCAACAGAAAAAGCGGCGTTTATTGATGCCGTAGAACAGGCGCTTTATTTTTCGATGATAACAACCTACGCACAGGGTATGTCTTTATTGTACCATGCATCGGGTGAATATAAGTACGGATTGAAATTAGATGAGATCGCGGCAATATGGCGCGGGGGTTGTATTATACGTGCTAAATTATTAGAAGATATTCGCAGCATTTTTGCGAAGCATCCTGAATTATCAAACATATTGATCAACGATGGAATAGCTAAAAAATTAGAAACAGCACAAGATGGAATAAGAACAGTTATTAAAAAAGCTGTAGATGCAAGCATACCTGTTCCTGCATTAATGGTGTCGTTGGCTTATCATGATACTTATCGTAGTGCGTGGTTGCCATTTAATTTGTTACAGGCGCAACGTGATTACTTTGGTGCACATACTTATCAACGTACAGATCGTGATGGAACGTTCCATACACATTGGGAAACGAAATGAGTTAAAAGTAAAAAGTCAAAAGCAAAAAATAGCGCGATTAATAATGTTCTTAATTAAGTAAAATGAAATCAGCAAATAGTGTAGGACCAACAGTTATAGTTATTTTAGGAGGTACGGGTGATTTAACCTGGCGCAAATTGATGCCGGGTATTTACAATCTTTATTTAGATAAATGGTTACCCGAAAAATTTGCAGTGATAGGCGTAAGTAAAACGGAAATGAACGATGATGCCTTTCGTGAACACATGCAAAACGGTGTAGATAAATTTTCAAGAAGAGGTAAGGCCGATGAAAAAGTATGGAGTGAATTTGAAAAAAAGATCAGCTACAATAAAGGCGGTTTTGATGAACAATCCACTTATGATACTTTAGAACAACAGATAGAGAAACTGGAAAAGGAATGGGATGTTGCTGCCACGCGCATTTTTTACATGGCGGTTCCTCCAAGTTTTTTCGAAGAGATCGCAACAAAGATCGGCAAATCCAAGCTGGTAGAAAATAAAGAACTAAGTCGCATTGTTATTGAAAAGCCATTTGGTCGTGATTTAGATAGTGCTAAAAAATTGAATGACTTGCTACATAGTATGTATGACGAGTCTCAGATTTATCGCCTTGATCATTATCTCGGTAAAGAGACAGTTCAAAATATACTTGCGTTCCGTTTTGCTAACGCGATGTTTGAGCCTACCTGGAATCGAAATTATATCGATCACGTACAAATAACCGTATCTGAACAATTAGGAATTGGTACTCGCGGAAATTATTATGAAACGGCAGGTGCATTACGAGATATGATACAAAATCATATCCTGCAATTATTATGTTTGATAGCAATGGAGCCAACCGTATCGTTTGATGCGGATGAAGTACGCAATAAAAAAGTAGATGTGTTGAACGCTATCAGAATGATAAAGCCTGACGAAGTGCATTTGAATGCTGTACGCGGACAATATGGCCCCGGTTGGATCGAGGGCGAAAAAGTAATTGGTTATCGCGAAGAGCAGGATGTTAAAAAAGATTCTAACGTTGAAACTTTTGCCGCGGTTAAATTTTTTGTCGATAACTGGAGATGGCAAGGTGTACCTTTTTATTTACGCACCGGTAAACACATGAACGAAACAATTTCTGTAATTAGTATGCAGTTTCGTCCTGTGCCACATCAATCTTTTCCTAATAGTGCAACTGGTAACTGGCAGCCAAACAGGTTGGTTTTAAATATTCAACCGCATATGGGTATCAAGCTTGGCTTTCAGGCAAAGCGCCCGGGTTTGGAAATGCTAATGGCTCCGGTAGATATGCAGTATGATTATAGCGAATCATATACTTCCACAACACCGGAAGCTTACGAAACATTGTTACTGGATATTATGGAAGGCGATTCAACTTTATTCATGCGTGCAGATCAGGTTGAAGCGGCCTGGAAAATTGTGATGCCGATCATCGAACAATGGGAAAAGAATCCATCAGGTAGTTTTCCTAATTATGCTGCTGGTATGACGGGCCCTGAAGATGCAGAGGCGTTGATCGCAAGAGATGGACACAACTGGTTCGTAACACCACCTAAAGCAAAATAGTGTGAGCGAAAAAAAAGACATAAAAGTATTTAAAGATGTTGCTGAACTTTGTGAGTCAACAGCAAACTTTATTATCGATCTGGCTAATAGATCAATTGCGGCAAAAGGACAATTTGTTTTAGTGCTTTCCGGAGGTAGTACGCCGAATGAATTGTATAAATTATTAGCTACCGAAACATTTCAAAAAAAAATGCCCTGGAAAAATACGATCATTTTTTGGGGAGATGAACGTTGTGTTGGGTTAGATGATAAGTTGAATAATGCATACGTTGCTAAATCTTTGTTGTTAGATAAAATTGACATTCCTGCCACAAATATTCATATCACACCTGTAAATTTATCTCCTGCAGAAGCAGCCAATAAATACGAACAGGACCTTAAAGATTTTTTTAAAAGTAAACCTCCGCAATTCGATCTCATATTTTTGGGTTTAGGTGAAAATGCTCATACAGCTTCATTATTTCCCGGTACGGAAGTGTTGCATGAAAAAAATCGTTGGGTAAAAGAGGTGTATGTTGAAGAACAAAAAATGTATCGCGTTACCATGACAGAGCCGCTGATCAATCAGGCGCATAATATTATCTTCTTAGTAACAGGGAAATCTAAAGCAGAGGTTTTGTATACAATTTTTAATAGTCCTTATCAACCTGAAAAATATCCTGCTCAATTAATAAGACCAGTTAATGGGAATTTATATTGGTTTGTTGATGAGACGGCAGCGGCAGAGATTGTCTGAATTAGGATTCATTGGATTTAGGGATTAACGGATTTGCGAAGATCGATTTGACTTGTCTTCCGATAACTATCGGAACTAATCCTAGACCATTTTCTGTTACTTTAAAAATAAGCTGCTTGTACCTAACTTCCTTATTTTTTGTTTATTATTTCTTATTCCTTATTTACTTTCCTCCGTTCAATCTCTTTTTCAATCAGCTTAATCTCTCTGCCAGTTTGTTCATTAACAGAAGAGTTTTCCTGCGCACGTCTCATCAAATAAGGTATCACTTCTTTAATAGGACCAAACGGTAAATACTTGCTGACTGAATATCCTGCTTTAGCAAGGTTAAAAGTAATATGATCGCCCATTCCATATAACTGAGCAAAGCTTATAATATTGATCGGAATACTTTTTTGTTGCAACAATTCCGTTGCATACAAACAACTTTGTTCATTATGAGAAGCAACAATTAATGAAACAACTTTCAAATTTTTTGTACAAAAATCGATGGCCGCATTATATGCATTATCACAACTTTCTTTGTCAGGCTGAATAGGAGAGGCGTAATTCATACTCAATGCACGCACACGTTCTTTTTCCATGTATGCACCCCTGACGATTTTTACACCTAAAATAAAATGCTTATCAATTGCTGTCTGCATAGCCTTTTTCAGGAAGTCGAGTCCATCAATACGATATAATTGCACAGTGGTATATACAATTGTTTTTTTCTTATTGAACAATAACATCATCGACTCAGCTAAATGATCTATAGAATTTTGTATCCACGATTCTTCCGCATCAATTAATATTTGTATGTTTTTATCAGCGGCAGCCGCGCAAATTTTATTCATTCTTTCATTCACTTTTCTCCATTCTTCTTTTTCTTTACTGCGTAATTTTTCTACCGTCGCAGAATGCCTTTCTGATAAAGTGCCTGCATTGCTATTGATAAAGTTGTTTATTCTTTTTAATAGATCAAAACGCGCAAGGCTTGTTATTTTAATGCTTATAAAAGGAATGTTTGTTTGCGTAGAAGCATATTCAATAGTTTGTATAAACTCTTCTGCAATAGTATCAAAACTAGCCTCACCTTTTTTACCACTTTCCACGCCGTAATCTAAAATTACTTGTACATTGTATTCATTCAATTTATCTACAACGGGAGCAGTCTGCTGCAATGTTTCACCTCCGACAAACTGTTTGAAAATAGTGGCACGAACAATAGATTCAGTTAATGGAATATACCATTTTATAAAAGATGGCAAAAATTTTATACCAAAATTGACTAGCCATGATCGTCTCATCATCGAGAAAATAAAATTAGCCTTACTTAATTCCTTATCGGATTTGTAAGCGAAAGCATATTCAGTGTTTTCAAATGATAACATAGAAAAAATTGATAGTATAAATTTTAAAAATTAAATTCGTTATACGTCTCTTCACCTGTTTTTGAATATAACAGATATAATAGAAACGCTTAAATACAAAATCAAGTATATGAAGATCGACCAGAAATATGCGGTAATGCTATTATTAGTAGTGACAGTTGTAATTGGTGTTGCCGCAATAGCACCTCCTGAGCATAAACATCCCAAGCAATTTGTTAACCTGCAGGTGTTGCCAAAAAATATCAGCGATACACTTCTTTATCAGATAATGAAGAAAGATTTTAATAAAGGATTAGGAGTGAAATGTAGTTTTTGTCATGCGGAAAACAAAGATTCAAGCGAACTTGATTTTGCCAGTGATGCCAAGCCGGAAAAGAATATTGCACGTGGGATGATGCGTATGGCAATAGGTATCAACAGCAATTATTTCAAACTGGAGCATCCGATGATTGGAGATCAGACACTTGCTGTTACTTGTGTAACTTGTCATAATGGAAAGGCTTTTCCAGAGAATGACAGTATTATGGGGGAAAAGAAATAATTACTTAGCGTTAAACAAACCATATTTGAGGATGCAGAAAATAGCCCTGAAACCATCTTTCCAGCCAATTTTCTTTCCTTCTTCGTAGGTTCTGCCGTAGTAAGAGATACCAACTTCATACACCCTTACTTTTGGGATCCTCACAATTTTTGCAGTCACTTCAGGTTCAAAGCCAAATCTTGTTTCTTTTAGATTGAGCGATTGGATCATTTTAGTATCAAATAATTTATAGCAGGTTTCCATATCTGTCAAATTTAGATTGGTAGACATATTGGATAGTGCCGTTAAAAATTTATTTCCGATAGTGTGCCAGAAAAATAAAACTCTATGTGGATTACCGCCCATAAATCTTGAGCCATAAACTACATCTGCAAAACCATTTACAACTGGTTTTAATAAGTCGTTAAACTCTTCAGGATCATATTCAAGATCAGCATCCTGGATAATTACATATTCGCCTGTTGCTTTGCTAATGCCCGTATGTAACGCAGCACCTTTTCCTTTATTTACCTCATGTTTAAAATATTGGATATTTAAACCGGGATTAGCATTCATATAATTTTGTATCGAAGCCTCTGTATGATCTGTTGAGCAGTCGTTCACAATAATCACTTCTTTCGAAATATTATTGATAAGGTTTACCGCTTTCACTTTGTTCAGAATAAAATGAATTGTATTGCCTTCGTTATAGGCAGGAATAACAATAGATAACTTACTAATGCTCATGATATTTTTTTGGTAATACTAAGAAATAAGAGACTCAACCATGCTGCATACTTACTATGAAAAATGCATTTGTGGCGCAACTTACACAAAATTTTGATATGTGGCTCAATCCATAAATTATAATATTATCTGTTGTCATTTTTTAAAAGCAAACGAATGTTTATATATTATGCATGAATTACACTTAATTTTGCCTCGTGAAAAATTTCAGACAACAGCAACATCGCCCCAAGAAGAATACGTTGATAGTAGGTCGTAAGGCCATTATCGAAGCCTTACAATCCGGCAAACAATTAGAACGTATTTATTTGCAGACCACCATACACGGGCCTGCAATTGATGATATAAGAAGACTGGCAGAACTGTATTTGGTTCCTATCAACAAAGTACCAATCGAGAAATTAGATAATTTTAATGTGAGTAACCATGAAGGTTGTGTAGCAGTTATCTCTAAGATCCAGTATCAGGATCTGCAACAGGTAATTTCTTTTATAGTTGAACAAGGCCAGGTACCCTTATTTTTAATATTAGATGGCATAACAGATATCCGTAATATTGGTGCCATTGCCAGAAGTGCTTTTTGTTTCGGCGTAAATGCGATCATTATACCTGATAAAGGCGTAGGCGCTTTAAATGAAGATGCTATCCTGACTTCAGCAGGAGCTTTAGAAAAAATTGCTATTTGTAGAGTTAACAGTTTAATGAAAGCCGTTGATGATCTACACATGAATGGTATCAAAGTTTTTGCCAGCGAAATGACCTCAGCAAAAAAACTATACGATCTTGAATTGAAAGATCCGGTGGCAATTGTGATGGGAGGAGAGGAGCATGGTGTGTATCCCGCATTAATGAAAATATGCGATGAGCAATTTCAAATACCTATGACAGGAGATTTTGAATCATTGAATGTATCGGTAGCAACAGGGATTATTTTGTATGAAGCGATGAAACAAAGAGTAGTTACAGTTTAATAGCTATTCACCCATATCACTATCGTAAGAAGCTTCCTCTGTTTTACTTGAAGTGGAAACTAGAGAATCAATCGTCTTGATTTCTTCCGCAGTAAAGTAGCGCCACTTTCCTACAGGTAAATTCGCCAACGTGATATTCATTATTCTAACACGCTTCAATGTTTCTACACTATAACCCAATGCTGTACACATTCTTCTTATCTGTCTGTTTAAACCTTGCGTTAATATAATTCTAAAACGATTTTTCCCTTCTTGTTTTACAAAACAGTTTTTAGTAACAGTGTCCAGTATACGCACACCATTTCCCATCTTCTTTATAAATTCTGCAGTGATTGGTTTATCAACTGTTACAACATATTCTTTTTCATGATTATTGCCGGCGCGTAATATCTTATTTACGATATCGCCATCATTTGTTAAAAAGATCAATCCTTCAGAAGGTTTGTCTAATCTCCCGATAGGGAATATTCTGCTTTTGTAATTAATATAAGAAATGATATTGTACTTGTCTTTTAGATCAGTAGTACAGGTAATGCCGGTTGGTTTATTAAAAACAATGTAAACCGTTTTATCTTTTGTTTTGATTGATTCTCCGTCAATTTCAACAACATCGCCGTCCATTACACGATTGCCTTTTATGGCTATATTATCATTAATGGTAACCCGTCCTTGCTCAATATATTTATCAGCTTCTCTTCTGGAGCAGAATCCTGTTTCGCTGATGTATTTATTTAAGCTTTTGTCCATTGGTATTTTTAATAGTGCTGCAATTTAAAGTTTTTGTTTTTTGATGCGAAAGATTTTGCCGGTAAGAAAGTAAGTCGTATTTACTTGATCCACAAAAAACGCCTTACTTTCTTACCGGCAAAAATAAGTATAAGTTTATTGCTAAGTCTTTGGGCTAAAGCCTACTGTAAGTTGTATTCTATTATGCTCCGACTTAAGTCGGAGCATAATGAAATTTGATATGTATCAGGCTTTAGCCCAATACTTTCTGCAAATATTTTCCTCAATCGTTTGAATAAATTTGGTAACGAACCTGTAACTACTTACTTTTGCACCGCGAAGTAGAGCAGCGGTAGCTCGTCGGGCTCATAACCCGAAGGTCAGAGGTTCGATCCCTCTCTTCGCAACAAAAAAAACGAAGGCTCATATTGAGCCTTTTTTATTCTTAGTAAGTTGTAAAAACTCTAATGAATTTGATTATCTCCTCCATTCTGTCGGCTTGTATGTGGTAATCAAAGTAGAACCAACAATTAGCTATTCAAAGACAAACATTCATGAAATCTGGTTTTGTAAATATTTTTGGTAAACCGAATGCGGGTAAAAGCACTTTGCTAAATGCATTGATGGGAGAAAAGATGGCGATCGTATCGCCAAAGGTTCAAACAACAAGACATCGTATCAAAGCGATATTAACGAATGATGAATACCAGATAATTTTTTCTGATACGCCGGGTATCATTGAACCGAAATATAAGCTGCACGAAAAAATGATGCAAGCCGTAAAAGGTAGTCTGGAAGATGCTGATGTAGCTTTATTAATGGCAGATGCAAGAGAAACCGGCGAAGAGAGCCACACAATATTTTCTTCTTTAAAATTAAAAGTCCCTGCACTGGTTGTATTAAATAAATCAGATGCGGTTACAGAAGATAAACTTGAAAGATTAAAACTGTTTTTTGAAGCACAGCCTTATTGTAAAGAAGTAGCGATTATTTCCGCTCTAAAAAAAACAGGACTTGATGATCTGTTGAAAACAATAGTTAGTTATTTAAAAGAAGGCGAACCATTTTATGATGGAGATAATTTAAGTGATCTACCAACAAAGTTTTTTGTGAGTGAATTGATCAGAGAAAAAATATTTGCTTTATATGGTGATGAAATTCCTTACCACGCAACAGTATTGGTACATGAGTTTAAAGAAAAATCAACATTAATAAAGATTGGTGCTGATATTATCGTTCATCGCGATACACAAAAAGGGATCATTTTAGGCGAAGGCGGACAAATGATCAAAAAATTAGGAACAGATGCCAGAAAAGACATTGAAGCTTTTTTAGATAGCAAAGTGTTTTTAGAACTGTTCGTAAAAGTCCGTCCAAAATGGCGCGACAATGACATGCAATTAAAGGAATACGGATATTAAATAAATGGATAATTGATAATGAACAATTGACAATGAAGTGCAATTGTCTTTTAATTATCAATTATTAATTGTCAATTATCAATTAAGAAGATTATGAGTTTTACAATAGCAATAGTAGGTCGCCCAAATGTAGGTAAAAGTACTTTCTTTAATAGAATGTTAGAAGAGCGTAGAGCCATCGTCGATGATTTTAGCGGTGTTACGCGTGATCGCCAATATGGCGAAGCTGAATGGAGCGGAAAGTTCTTTAACGTAATTGATACGGGAGGTTTTGTACCTAAGAGCGAAGATATTTTTGAAAAAGAAATTCGCAAGCAAGTATTGATCGCTATTGAAGAAGCAGATGCGATCGTTTTTATGGTGGATGTTACAACGGGTATTACTGATTTGGATCAGGCAATGGCCGGCATGTTACGCAGAACGTCTAAACCTGTTTTTTTGGTGGTGAATAAAGTTGATAATCACGATCGTTTACTGGAAGCATCAGAGTTTTATAGTCTTGGTTTTGATAACATACATTTTCTTTCTTCTATCAGCGGAACAGGTAGTGGAGATCTGTTGGATGATATCACAGCTTTGATTGGCGATGAACCTGAACCCGAAGATAAACAGCTTCCTAAATTTGCGATCATCGGACAACCTAACGTAGGTAAATCATCTTTGCTAAATGCATTAACAGGGCAGGAGCGTACCATCGTAAGTGAAATTGCAGGAACAACAAGGGATACTATCCATACACATTACAATCTTTTTAATAAAGAATTTATACTGATCGATACAGCAGGTATTCGTCGCAAAGCAAAAGTGAGTGAGGACCTGGAATTTTATTCTGTGATCCGTGCTATTAAAGCGGTGGATGAAGCAGATGTTTGTATGCTGGTATTAGATGCAACAAAAGGTGTTACGGCACAGGATCTTAGCATTTTTGCCATGGCAGTTAAAAAAGGTAAAGGTGTTGTGGTATTGGTAAATAAATGGGATCTGATGGAAAAAGAAACCAATACAGCGAGAGATTATGAAAAAGAATTGAAACAACGTTTCCTTCCTTTTAGTGATTTACCGGTTTTGTTTATTTCTGCAACTGAAAAAATAAGAATATTTAAAGGTATAGAAGAAGCATTGCAGGTGTACGAAAACAGGCAACGTAAAATTCCTACCTCTAAACTAAATGATATTATGTTGAAAGCGGTTGAGGCGTATCACCCACCTGTGGTAAGAGGTAATTCGGTTAAGATAAAATATGTAACGCAATTACCGGTAGTTGTGCCGTCATTTGCCTTTTTCTGTAATTATCCGGATGATGTAAAGACTCCGTATAAAAACTATCTTGAAAACAAATTAAGAGAGAAATTCCAGTTTACAGGTGTTCCTATACGGGTGTTCTTTAGAAAGAAATAATGCAATTGGTTGAATGTATTGTATTGATTGTTAGGTATTTATCTTTCATTTTATAGGCAATTTAAAACACCGGGTAACAAAAAAACAAAAGAAAAATTGGTGGATAAAAAAAAAACTTTATTTTCGTCAACGTATTTTTAACCTTAATAACTATAAACAAAAAACGATGAAAAAATTATTTGCTATTCTGGCTATTGCGAGCGTTATGACAGCTTGTAACAATGCTGCTGATACTGCTGCTGCTGCTGCTGATTCTGCAAAGGCTGCTATTGCTGTTGCTGATTCAACTGCAAAAGCTGCTGCTGATTCAACTGCAAAAGCTGTTACTGACAGTGCTAAATCTGTTATAGGTGCTGCTACTGATAGCGCTAAAGCTGTTGTAGGTAAAGCTGCTGATTCTGCTAAAGCTGCTGCTGGCAAAATGATGGATAAAGCTACTAAATAAGCTATATCCCCATTAAGTCAAGTACTTAATATATTAAAGAAGAAGCCCCTGGTTATTAATCAGGGGCTTCTTCTTTATTTAATAGTTGTATAATTTTTTTATAATGATATAACTAATAATAAGTAATAGCAAAATGATTACGATAGCGAAGTAGGTATAAGGCTGGTCTTTCCACTTGCGTTTATTTCTGCGGTTTTTACTTTTATTTATTTTCTTCTGAAGACCTTTATCCAATTGTTTTACCAGTAAATTGATATGTTTTGTAGAATCAAATTCTTGTAATCCCTCAACAGCATCATTTGTAAAATCATCATTGACCATATTTTTTTCAATAGCATGTTTGTTGGCTTCAGATAATTGATCGTTCAGATAATCCATCAGCTGACGGTTATCAATATCTTTATTGTTGTTAGATAATATGTCTTTTAAATCGTCGCTCATTTGATCGAAGCTTGTTTAAGCAGTATTATTTTTAAATTTCTTTTCCCGTTTTGAATGTGGCTCTTTACCTGCAATAAGGTGTATCCTGTATGTGCTACAATTTCACTGTAACTCTTTTTATTAAGATAAAATAAAGTCAGACATTCCTGTTGTTCTTTATTAAGCTGTTGCAAAGCAGCAGCCAAATTGGTCAGCTCAATATCTTTTTCTAGATAACTATTTTTATTCGCCGCTTCATCAGGCGTAGCCATAATGCGCTCATTTATTTCAACGGAATGCTTGCTTTTATCACGAAGCTTCATCAGGCAATGATTTTTGGCAACCATATATAGCCAGCTCTTAAAATAATCAACTTTGTATTTGTGTAATTCGGTTATAGCCTTCAAAAAGACCTGCTGAACAGCATCTTTGGCTTCTTCCTGATTTTTTAAATATTTCATGCAAACACCGAGTAGTAGTAGGGTGTATCGTTGTAGTAAGATGCCTAGCCACTCATTGTTTTTATCTGCATAAAATCTTTGCAGTAGCTCACTATCTTCAATATGGTCGAATGAATGGTTAATGGTTAATTATTAATGGTAAATGATAAATTGTAAATGGTAAATCGAGACCTCCATTAATTCTAATGTCTATTAACTCTATGTAATTCGAATATTTCATAAAGAATATTGTTGTTATACATTTATCATTTACAATTTACCATTAACAATTTCTCATGTATTTTCAAAACCTGCGGTATTAACAATTGTTGTTCGTCATTGGTAATAACAAAATCACACAAACGCATTTTAATCTCTTCGTCTATTTGTTTGTCCATTCTTAGTTTTACTTCTTCAGCAGTAATATTCTCTCTTTTTATTACCCGTTGTATTCTTACCGTAATTGGTGAGTATACGCCAATTACATAATCAAGATATTCTTGCGAACCACTTTCAAATATCAGGGCAGCTTCTTTAAGAGCATAATGAGTTTTTTGCTGCTTCATCCAATCATCCGCGTCTTTTATTGTTGCCGGATGAACAAATGAATTTAATAGAGCCAGTTTTTTTGAATCATTAAAGATGATAGAAGAGAGATGCTTACGATCTAATTTTCCATAAACGTAAGTATCCTTTCCAAAATTTTCCTGGATTTTTTCTTTTAATTCAGCGTTCTCGTCCATTAGTATTTTAGCTCTTGTATCGGCATAAAAAACCGGTATACCAAGTGTTTCAAATACCTTGGCAACAGTGCTTTTACCACTGCCCATACCACCTGTTATACCAACTCTTATCAAAGTGAAAATTTAAAAGTGAAAAACAAAAAAGTTAAAGTACTGTTCTAGTCACAAATTACAAAACTCAAGGTACTGAAGTATATTTAATCTATAATTCTATTTAGTTATCAGGGGAAAAACAAAGCCCAAAACTTAGTATTTACTACCAGGTTTTGGGCTTTTACTTTTAATTTTTTACTTCTTAATTCTTATCAGCAGTAGTTGTTGTAGTTGCCTTGTTAATGTTTGCGGTCCATTCCATACTGATAGCGCTTTTTTCAATTTTGATATAGCTACCAGGACTTACTTCCAGGCTAACAGTGCCGTCTTCATTTACTTTATTGATAATACCATGTATCCCTGCGATCGTTACAATTTTATCACCTTTTTGAAGGTTATTGATCAGTTCTTTTTGTTGCTTTGTTTTTTTAGCCTGAGGACGGATCATGAAAAAATAGAATACGGCTATCATTCCACCCATCATTATTAAAGTTCCTGTTCCGCCACCTTTACCTGATGGATCTGCCATTAAAAAAATACTTAATAGTTGCATTGTTGTAGTTTATAGATTGTTAAAAAATTATTTTTTGATTGCCTCTTTAATTTCACCCATTAATATTAATTGCGGGAAAGAAGGATAGGCGTTAGATTCTACCGTGATCGTTTTATGATTGTGTCCTCTTTTCCCGGCACTGTTAAATATAACTCTGATAAAACCGGTATCTCCCGGTAAAATTGGTTGCTCAGGTTTATCGGCAATAGTGCATCCACAACTTGCCGTTGCTTTAATAATTACCAAAGGTTTATTACCGGAATTTATAAAACTAAAATTGTGTTCTATTTTTTGTCCCTCTGCTGTCGTATCAAAAGTATAGCTTGTTTGAAGTACCTGTACTGATGTAGAATCTTTCAGATCCTGTTCTATTGCAACACCAGCATCGTCCGCTATCTTAGCTCTTCTATGCATATCGCAAGAAAAAAGAGTAGTAGAAATAAATGCGATCAGCAGAAGCTTTTTCATTAAATTAAATTGTAGGCGCTAAGTTATTATTTAAAGCGTACTATTCTTAAAACTTTTTTTGTTAATTCTGTTCTGTGATGTTAATTCTTTATGAATATTATCTAGAATGCCGTTAATGAACTGTCCACTTTGTGGCGTACTGTAATCTTTTGCCAGATCAATATATTCGTTAATAGTAACCTTGGTTGGTATGGTTTCAAAAAATAAAAATTCGCAAATACCCATTTGTATAATGATCAGATCTAAAGCTGCTATACGATCTGCATCCCAATTTTTTAATTTTGGTTTTAGCAGTTCCATACTTACCTCTTTTTTATTGATCACTGTTTCCAGTAAGTCTTTAGCAAACTTCCATTTCTCTTCACTTAATATATGATCGAAGTTATAACTGGCAGGCTTTTGTAAAAAACTTAGCACAAGTACACTCATCATTTCTGCATCATCATCCCAGTTAATAAATAACTCTTCTACATGGCTGATAAAGTCTTCATTCGGCAACATCAGGTTGGTGAAAATAAATTCAAGGATATTTTTTTCACCTTTTTTATCTCTCGATTGTATAGTGATATAATCCTGGTATTCTTCTGATTGAGCTAATGCGAGGTATGTTTTCTTTAATAATTCGGTATCAATAATGTGTTCCGGTTTCAACTCATCAATGGCGAACTTAAAACTAGCTCCTTCAAGTACTTTCCATAATAATTCGTTGCCGGCAATTTTTGTATTGATAGTAAGATCTTCCGCAGTAGGAAGATGTTTAGAGGCTTTTTTTAAAGCGTCTTTTTCAGCGTAACGCGCTACTTCTGATATAAAATAGATCAGATACACTAAAAGTCTGCGTGACTGACCGAATTGTTTTTTTAGTAAGGCTACGGCTTCTCCGGGTTTCACCTCATTATTTATGCTATCTAACGTGTATAGCGACTGCATCACTTTAACCCTGATATTTCTTCTGCTGATCATCCGTAAAGAACTTTTGTTTGAAGCCGCAAAGGTACAAATTAAAGCGGAGAGTGAAAAAATGGCGGATAAAAAATAGGCTGTTTTTACTTTTTTGTCACTGAAATCTCACAAAAACCTGTCAAACTAATCTTATAATAGTTTGGTACGAAATTGGTTTACCTTCGCCTACCCATAAAAAACTTTGGGACATTTTATAATAAACTAATCAAAAATCAATACAATTATGGCAAAGAAGTCAACCATTACCCCGCTTCACGATAGGGTAATTGTGAAACCTGCTGCAGCTGAAGAAAAATCTAAAGGCGGCATTATTATCCCTGATACAGCAAAAGAAAAACCACAACGTGGAGTTGTATTATCTGCCGGCCCTGGTAAAAAAGACGAACCCGTAACTGTAAAAGCAGGCGATACTGTTTTGTATGGTAAATACGCCGGTACTGAAATTACGATCGAAGGCATCGAATATCTTATCATGAGAGAAAGTGATATCCTTGCGATAGTTTAATCAAGCAATCTTACATTAATAAAACTCAAACAACAATACAAATGGCAAAAATGATATTCTTTGATATCGAAGCTCGCAACAAAATGAAGAAGGGCGTTGATACATTGGCAAATGTGGTTAAAGTAACACTAGGACCCAAAGGTCGTAACGTGGTTATCGAAAAGAAATTTGGTGCACCACAGGTAACTAAAGATGGTGTTACTGTTGCAAAAGAAATTGAATTAGAGGATCCTATTGAAAATATGGGTGCTCAGATGGTGAAAGAAGTAGCTTCTAAAACTGCTGATATCGCAGGTGATGGTACTACTACTGCAACTGTATTGGCACAGGCAATTATCGGTGAAGGTTTGAAAATGGTTGCTGCGGGTGCAAATCCAATGGATCTTAAACGTGGTATTGATAAAGCTGTTAAGTGTGTAGTTGAAAGTTTAGTAGCTCAGAAAAAAGATGTTGGTAACAACTCTAAAATGATTGAACAGGTGGCTACTATTTCAGCTAACAACGATAATGAAATTGGTAAGTTAATTGCGCAGGCAATGGCTAAAGTTGGTAAAGAAGGTGTTATCACTGTTGAAGAAGCAAAAGGAACTGATACAACAGTTGATGTTGTTGAAGGTATGCAATTCGATAGAGGTTATATCTCTCCGTACTTCGTTACAAACAGCGAAAAAATGCAGGCTGAATTAACTGCTCCTTTCATTCTAATTTATGATAAGAAGATTTCAGCAATGAAAGATATTCTTGCCATTCTAGAAAAAGTTGCACAAACAGGCCGTCCGTTAATGATCATCGCTGAAGATTTAGATGGCGAAGCATTAGCAACATTGGTGGTGAATAAATTACGTGGTACTATTAAAGTTGCTGCAGTAAAAGCACCGGGCTTTGGAGATAGAAGAAAAGAAATGTTAACGGATATCGCAACACTAACAGGTGGAACAGTTATCAGCGAAGAGTTAGGTCATAAATTAGAAGGTGTTGAATTAACATCTTTGGGTCAGGCTTCTTCAATAACCATTGATAAAGACAATACCGTTATCGTTGGTGGTAAAGGTAAAAAATCTGAGATCGTTTCTCGCGTTAATCAAATTAAAGCACAGGTAGAAAATACAACGTCTGATTACGATAAAGAAAAACTACAGGAGCGTTTGGCTAAATTAGCTGGCGGTGTTGCGGTACTATATGTTGGTGCTGCTACAGAAGTAGAAATGAAAGAAAAGAAAGATCGCGTTGATGATGCATTACATGCAACAAGAGCAGCAGTTGAAGAAGGAATTGTACCAGGCGGCGGTGTAGCTTATATCCGTGCTATTGCAAGTCTTGAAAAACTAAAAGGCGCCTTAAATGCTGATGAAGCAACAGGTATCGCTATCGTTAAACGTGCTATCGAAGAACCAATTCGTCAGATAGTTATTAACTCCGGAATTGAAGGTTCTATTGTTGTACAAAAAATTAAAGATGGCGAAGCCGATTATGGTTTTAATGCTCGTACAGAAGTGTACGAATATATGTTTAAAGCAGGCGTTATTGATCCAACTAAAGTGACTCGTGTAGCGCTTGAGAACGCAGCGTCAATTGCAGGTATGTTGTTAACAACAGAATGTGTAATTGCCGACAAACCAAAAGAAGAAGCTGGCCATGGTGGTGGTGCTCCTGATATGGGCGGAATGGGTGGCTATTAATAGCATTATCTCTCCAACAAATTTTAAAAGATCCCTTCCAATTCCGGAGGGGATCTTTTGTATTTTCAATTATTTAAGTCAGCTCACTATTATGAGGTAATTCGAGATCCTATAAAAAAGTGACGAAATAATTAGAAAGTTATTTCTAGTTTAACTATTCCTGAATTGAAAGAGTTTTCGTTTTTCCATTGAGGTCCATTTTGTATTAATTGCATCACAGCATCGTTTACATCTGTATCAATTGATCTTTCAAAATAAAAATCGTTAGGAATAGTAAAGTTTGCATCCACCTTAAATTCAACGATCATTGTACCGGTTACTTTTCTTCCATCATCATAAGTTGAATAAGAAAGCTGATCTTCTAAATAATGCAAGTACATTGACCAGCCCATCGTTGGAGCTGTACCTTTTTTAGACAAGATCTCTACCCGGCTTTCGGAGCCGTTATTGTTAGCTGCAGTATCTTTTTTAAATAATATTTTACTTGGCATTAACTCAATTGTTTCAAAATCGCCTGTCTTAAGCGTAATCGCTTTTGAATAAAAATTAGTAGAAATAATTTCAAGTTCTATAGATGAATCGACTTGTTCGATATTGAAAAATCCTTTATCATCAGTTGTAGATTTTTGTTGGTTATTAATGATAAGTACAGCATAAGGAATTGGGTTATTATGGACATCAGTTATTTTACCCGAAAATGTAGTACCCGATATTTTATTAGATGACATTTTCTTTTTCATCTCAACAGGTGGAGCAGAAACAGTTTCGACAGCCAGGGTTGTTGTGAGAGGAGTATTCTCTGAGATTATTTTTTTATTAGTATAACTGTTTTTAGTGACAGACTTTACAGATAAATTTATTCCAGACTTTTCTAATTCGCGATCAGTAGCTGTAGGCGCAACATTTTTTTGATCAACAGAAGAAGATGATAATGTGTCTTTTACTTCCGGAGCTTTTACAATAGGTTGTTGTATTAAGGCAGTTCCCTTTTGTTTATCAGTATGATTTGTTATTAAATAAAAAGTAAAACAGGAACCTATTAATAACGCAGCCGCTGCAGCAAATTTCCACCAGGCTGAATAATCTTTAGCACTACCTGCGGTAGCTATTTTCTTTTGTAAGATGGTGAATTCATCCTGTAATTTCGTATATGATTTTTCATTTTCAAAAAATGGAGATACTGCGAAACCGTCAATTGCATCTGCCAATAGAGGGTCATTTAATGCGGCTTTTTCAATAGCATGCATTTCTGTAGCCGTTAATTTACCTGTAAGGTATTTATGAATATCTTCTGCATTATAAATATGATTACTTCCTGTTTTCATCTTGTTTCTGATCGTTTGCTCCTTAATTCATTGATGGTATCTTCCATGCATTTCTTTAAATTTCTTCTTCCATTTTGGATATGGCTCCTTATTTTGTTCCATTCATATCCCGTTACTAAAACAATATCATTATAACATTTATGCTGTAAATAAAATAGTTCAATCGTTAGTCTTTGTTCTTCAGGTAGCTTATTGATACAATGTTCCATTCTGATATAATTTTCTTCTTTTTCCAAATGTTCTTTTTCCAGATGCGGTTCTTGACCATATTGCATAATCGCAGGATTAAACTCTGTGCTTTTTATATTCTTCGGACTTCTTAATTGCATTAAACAATGATTTTTTGCAAGAACATGTAACCAACTCTTAAAATTCTCTATTTCATAGCGGTCTATTTTTTTATATAACTCTTCAAAAATATCCATTACAGCATCTTTACTTCGCTCGCTGTCTTTAAAATACTTTAAGCAAACACCATATACAAGCTCCATGTAGCGCTGATATAAATTACTAACATACTTTATATCACTACTTTTTTTAAAGGCTGCAATGAGTTCAAGGTCGCTATATTTTTCGGGTGATATGGATCTCAAAAATGTCAATGATATAGCAGTGTAGGTTAATGAATCCTAAATGTAATATTTTTTCTACATCGAAATTTGTTATAGGTTGTATCTAGTCATAAATTTAATGAAATGCATTGTGTATAAGGCAGCAGAAGTATTGCCTATTGCATCTATAATAAACATTAAAAGGCTTTTGTCATGCATGGCTATAAATCTCTAACAAGGATATTAAAGTAAGACAAAAGATTTTTTTGAAATATTTAATAATTATAAAATAAAAGACTTATTTTAGACAATCCAAAACTAGCTATATGATAATAATCTCTACTAACCTTATTGCAACATATACTGCTGCAATCTTCTTTTTTTTATTCTTGGACTTATTTTTTCTAAATGAAAAATTAAGACTACTCCCTTCTGTTTATAGGCAAAGACTGCATAATAGCGATTAAAAAACGGCTATTTGTTAAAATTAATCCTCCCTTAGTAAAATTTATTGATAATTAATACGTTAATATCAAATTGTCTAAGTATAAACAAATAATCTCTATTAGGGTAGATAATACTTTTTTATAACTGTATTATGTGCAAAGAACTAAAATTAACTAAGTATGAAGGCCAGGATCAAATATATTTTCGATTGCTCTAAACATACCATATATATATGCTTGCTTGTCTTGGTTTCCATATTTGGAATAGGGCAGCATTTGCAGGCGCAATGTAATATTCCTACTGTTAATCCTGATTTTGAATTACCTGTGCTATCAGCTGCAGGAGGGTGTGGTGGTACACCGAATACAGGTTCTGCTTGTTATCAGGATAGAATTGATTCTTTGACTCCAGGTTGGAGAACAACAGAGTTAGATCATGATATTGAATACTGGCAATCCGGTTTTAATGGGGTTCCGGCGTATAGTGGAAAGCAGTTCATAGAATTAAATGCAAATGCCGTGGGTGGAGTATATCAAGATTATGCAACTCCTGCTCCTGTTACTTTCACCTATAGCTATGCACATAGGGCTAGAGTAGGTATAGATCAAGCCGCTGTTTTTGCGGGTCCTCCTGGTGGTCCTTATACTGAAATACAAATTGCAACTGATAATACTTCTGCTTGGGGGTTTCATACTGGTACATATAATGTGCCGGCAGGACAGCCTGTTACAAGGTTTGAATTTATTGCTACTGAATGGGGTAGCGGTGATCCTACAGTAGGTAATTTTTTGGACGATATTAATTTTACAGCTAATAGTGCTGTAATTAGTCCTGATGCTACTATTCCATGTAGTAATACTATTGCCACTGCTTATGCGGGGGGAACCGGTACATGGACAGCTCTTGGTTCTAATCCATCAGCAACTATTTTATCTGCTCCTAGTAAAGACACTACTACTATTAGCGGGTTTACGGCTACGGGCACTTATGCATACCAATGGTCAACTTTTTATTGTACTGATACTTTACATTTAACAATTAGCGCTATTACCCCTCTAGCGCCAACTACTGTTACCCCTGTAACCTATTGTCAGGGTATTGCAGCTAGTCCATTAACGGCAACTGGTGCAAATTTATTATGGTATACAGTACGAACAGGAGGTGCAGGGGTAGGCTCCTTAACACCAAGTACAGCTACAGCGGGTACTACAGAATATTATGTAACACAAACGACTAGTAGTTGTGAAAGTGCTAGGGATTCGCTGGCAGTAATTGTAAATCCGGGACCTATAATAACATTAACTTCAGGTAGTGCAGCTACGGCTGTATGTGTAGGAACAGCTATTACACCTATTGTGTATACTGTTAGTGGTACAATAACAAGTACTACGTTTACAGGAGCACTCCCTCCTGGTGTAACCGGGGTACTTAGTGGTACAACATATACAATAAGCGGTACACCAACGAGTGCAGTTGGCAGCCCATTTTCTTATACAGTAACAGCGTCTGGAGGTACTTGCCCGGCACAATCACTAAGTGGTACAATAACTGTTACAGTTCCTCCAACAATATCTCTAAATTCTGGGAGTACACCTCAAACAGTATGTAATAATACTGCAATTAGCAATATAGCATATAATATTGGCGGAGGTGCAACAGGAGCGTCCTTAACGGGGGCACCTGCTGGGGTTACAGGAACTTTTGCTGGAGGGATATTTACTATAAGTGGTACCCCAACAGCTACAGGTGTATCTAATTATACAGTAACTACAACTGGAGGTAGTTGTGCTGCCGTAAATATGACTGGTACAATAACAGTCAATGCCTTAGCGACATTATCTTTAGCTTCGGGTAGTACATCACAGACAGTATGTACAGGAACAGCAATAGGTTCAATAAAATATACAATAGGGGGCGCTGCTACAGGTGCAAGTTTGACAGGAGCTCCTCCTGGAGTAACAGGTTCTTTGGTTGGTACAACTTATACAATAAGTGGAACACCAACGGACGGGACAGGAAGTCCATATACTTACACGGTAGTCACAACAGGAGGTACTTGTCCATCAGCACCTTTAAATGGTACTATAACAGATAATCCTTTACCGACAATAAATTTGTTAACGGCAAATAATATTCAAACGACATGCGTAGGTACGGCAATAAGTTCGATACAGTATGCTATAGGAGGGTCGGCTACAGGTGTTACTTTAACAGGTGCTTTACCGGCAGGGGTAACAGGTTCTTTTGCAGCGGGTGTGTACACGATCAGTGGGACGCCAACGACAACAGTTGGCAGCCCGTTCAGTTATACGGTGACAACTTCCGGCGGTAGTTGTGGAACAGTGAATCTGACTGGAAAGATAACAGTAAAGACTGCATCAACATTAAGTTATGCGTCAGGGAGTATAACACAGTCAGTATGTGTAAATACGGCTATAACTTCAATAAAATATACAATAGGAGGTGCGGCCACAGGTGCTACTTTGACAGGTGCTCCTCCTGGGATAACGGGTTCATTAGCTGGTACAACTTATACGATAAGTGGAACCCCAACTAGTGGAGCAGGAAGTCCATATACTTACACTGTAGTTACAACAGGCGGTACTTGTCCATCAGTACCTTTTTCTGGTACCATAACAGTAAGCACTGTTCCTACTATTTCATTATCATCAGCTGTGGGAACAACCTCTCAGACAATATGTTCAGGTACAACAATTACACCAATAACATATACAGTAGGCGGCGGCGCAACAGGCGCGACCCTAACGGGTACATTACCTGCAGGGGTAACGGGTAGCTTTGCAGCGGGGGTGTTTGCGATAAGTGGCACACCAACAAGTGCTGTGGGCAGTCCATTTAGCTATACGGTAACCACAACAGGCGGCAGTTGTACAGCAGTATTCTTAAGTGGTACGATGACGGTGAACCCAGCTTCGACGATCACCTTAACAGCAGGCACCCCCGTACAGACGATCTGTACAGGATCAGTGCTACCATCACCAATAAAATACACAGTAGGCGGC
>Ga0207033_1054_pt2 | contig 24556 bp, 23 predicted proteins | sample Alteio_BWMinCont_35_FD_153262 | JGI IMG/M metagenome (GOLD analysis project Ga0207033, IMG submission 153262) | Enriched cells from forest soil in Barre Woods Harvard Forest LTER site, Petersham, Massachusetts, United States -... | ecosystem: Environmental > Terrestrial > Soil > Temperate forest >... | reverse complement strand
CATCGGCGTTCTCACGGAAGGTATTTGAACATACCGGTGTGCCGTGACAACTGAAGGAAAACTATGACAACGGAATTGGAAGGCAAAGTTGGGCTCGTGACTGGCGGGACGTCGGGTATTGGCCGTGATACCGCCGTACTTTTCGCGAAGGCCGGAGCCAAAGTGGTGGTTGCGGGCCGGCGCGAACTGGAAGGCAGGGAAACCGTCGAGCTAGTCCGTGCCGCCGGAGGCGATGGCCTGTTTGTGAAAGCCGACGTGTCGAAAGCCCACGAAGTTGATACGCTCATCCAGAAGGCGGTGGAGAGATTTGGCCACTTGGATGTCGCCTTCAATAACGCCGGGATCGAAGGCGTTTTGGCCCCCATCATCAGACAATCCGAAGAAGACTGGGATCGGACCATCGACATCAATCTTAAGGGCGTTTGGCTGTGCTTGAAGTACGAAATTCGGCAGATGCTCAAGCAGGGCGGTGGCGGGGCGATTGTAAACATGGCCTCGATCATCGGCCTGGTTGGCTCTGTAGGAGCAGCAGCGTACAGTGCAAGCAAACATGGTGTGATGGGCCTGACAAAGACCGCCGCGCTGGAAAATGCCAAAAGCGGAATTCGGATCAATGCAGTGTGCCCCGGATTTACCGAAACGCCCATGGCTGAGCGGATCTTTCGCGTTCCGGAGGTCCACAAATACGTTCTTAGTTGCCAGCCCATCGGACGTTTTGGAAGACCGGCGGAAATCGCTGAAGCCGTGGTATGGATGTGCTCGGATCGTGCATCTTTAATGACCGGCCAGTCCCTCGTTCTCGACGGCGGCTTCCTGGCGGGGCCCCCTTCTCCGAGCTAGGGTACTGAGTCATAAATACATCTAATGGGAGGCGAAGGTGAGCGCCGAAGAAAAGGGACGCCTCGTCATCCTTTGTGGACCCTCCGGTGTGGGAAGAGTCCCCTCAGCAAAGCGCTCGTCAAGCATCATCCCGAGCTGAGCAAGCGGATTCAGAAGGTGGTGCTGTTCAATAGTCGCCCTCCGCGCCCGGGGAAATCGACGGCGTGGATCATCACTTTCGCACACGGCAGCAGGTCGAGACCCTGAGAGCAGACCGTCGATATGTTGTACTGCAGGTGCGTGGCGACCTTCACGCGCTGGATCTCGAGGAACTGCAGGCTTTACTGCAGCGGGGCGACGCACTCTACGAGGGCAATCCCTTCGTAGGCCGTGTTCTTCTGACCCATCCCGGGCTGGTGGATGTCAGACTCAAGTGCACCGGCACCGGACCGCTCCAGGCCAGTGACGCGATCGGGACCTTGGGCGGAGCCAACAGCCTGGCGTTTAGGCATCAACAATGCTGGATTGGTCGTCGGAACCTCATCGATCAGGGACGCGCAGGTGGCATCGCATGCCTACTTGACCGGTAAGTTTGGGGTGACGCAGCCCCCTGGGCACGGCCAGTATGGATCCGTTGGCCAACAGAGTAGCGAATGCTGTGAATATGCTGCTCGGATCCGTCCTTGGCGCCTTCCGCCACATCATCGCGTGTTGCGGCGCCGAGGGTGGTGATTTCGTCATCTGTATGGCTCCCACGAATCGTTGGGTGTGCAAGTTGTACGCTTCAAAGGACTCCAGTACGCAAAGAGGACCTTCGCCAGCGCGTGAACTTCAGGGTATTCGGGTTGCCGTTCATGAAGAATATGGCGATTTAAGAACTCATCGTCCTTCACTGGGAAAAGATTTGCGCATAGCGATCTTCGACTCCGAACTCTGTCTTGCCTAACCTGTTGGAAAAAAAAGGGATGTCCTCTAGTCGAGCGATAAACTTTGGTAACTGGATTGCACTAGAGAGATTAAGGTTTAGGTATGGGAGTTTTATGTGTGAGAGGGGAATCTCGTGAACATCTCAAGGTGGTTCTTGGCTCTGATCTTTCTTGGCCTATCTTCGTCCGTGGCGCTGGCGGACGGGATCGACCCGGCGCTTGGCGTAAAAGGTGACGGAGACGCCTCACCTTGGACTGGCTCACTAACAGTTTTGATGAGTCCAGACACGGTGGGGGTATCTTGCACGGACGGATTCTGCAATTACATTTCTCAGACTTTTGATTCCAACGTGAATATCACGAACCTTGACTATTTGTTTAGTCAATCCCAAGGAACCCCCGAAAACAACCCGTTCTCGGTGGTCGAAGGCAGCATTTTCCCGATTCTCACCATCATCTCCGACGTCAACACTGCGAACCCGGAGGCGATTCTGTCGGGAGGAATCATATGTGCGATCAAAAGCGAGGAATGTCCCGGCGGTACTATCGACTTCTATCTTGAAACGGACGGAGCTGTGGAGGGCACGACCGTTACCTACACTTCGAACGTGGCTGAGCCTGGGACGCTTATTCTGATGTTGTCTGGATTCGGGGCATTCGGCTTGCGCCGATTGCGGCAGAAGAAAACAAGCGCCTAATTCGGGTGAGTGAATTCCTTTACAAGATTCTGAAAACCAGGGTCTTCTTTTAGACTCTCGAGGTCAGGTTCTGCCTGGGCTATAGACGGGGGCTGTCCCTTTTTGAATGCATCATGCAGGGCTGCCACAGCCTTGACCTTGTCGCCGGATAAGGCGAACGCCTGAGCCTGGTAATAGATTAAGTCCACATTGTTTGAATCAATCGCACGCGCTTCCGAAATGAATTTAAGTGCTTGGCTTACGTCTCCTTTTTTGGCATACCAAAGCGCTAGCCTGCCTTTCGTCACAGCGTCCCTGGGGTTAACCCGAAGCTCCTTATAAGCTAGCGAAATTGCTTGTTCAAACGTCGTCTGCGCGCGATCCGCCTGCCCGACCAAGTGATAGGCTTCTGCAAGATTCCCCACGAACATGTCGGAAGTCGGCACAAGTTGAACGGCTTTTTCGTAGGCCGGAATGGCCTTGTCGTACTGCTTCAAATAGAAATATGCGATGCCGAGATTGCTGTACGCTTGTCCGTCGGCGCTAAATTGTAGGGATTTTTCCAAGGGCTCCACTGCTTCTCGAAATTTTCCACTCTGAACCAGCACTGCACCCAGATTGTTGTAGGCGTAAGGGTTGTTTGGATCGAGTTCAATCACACGCCGGTAGGATTCAGCAGCCTTTCCATAATCTGCCAACTGATAATAGGCGTTTCCCAGAACGTTGTGATTGACCCAATAATAAGGATTCATTTCGACAGCCTTCTGGTAGGCCTGGATTGCCTCATCGCTGCGGCCACCCGCCAAGTAGGCTGTAGCGAGACGACGGTAGGCCTCATCGGAATTAGGAGCGAGCTCGAGAGCGCGCTTTAGTTCGACAATAGCTTCCGCAGTCCGGCCGGAAGACCTGTAAACGCTTCCCAGGGCCAGGTGAATTTCCGGTTGATCTTCGCTCAACGCCCGCGCCTGTTCCGCCGCACCTAAGGCCTTGGCCGACCAGATGTTGTCCTTGGTCTCACGATACATTATCAAGCTGGCATCAGCGACACCCGCGTAGGCCAGAGCGAAGCCCGCGTCCTTTTTCAAAGCCTGCTCAAAGAAACCGATAGCGGACCGTACATTATTGAGATCTTGCTGCCCTCGCAAGAGGTTGCGTCCCCTGAGGTAGGAGTCGTACGCCTCCATGTTTTGGGTAGGGTGGGCAGTGGCACGGGCAAGTTCTGCATTGCTCGGTTTGACGGCAAGAGCGTCCACCAGCTGAGTGTACATCTGGTCCTCGATGGTCAGTAGATCACCAGTCACCCCGGCAAACTCCTTGCTCCACACTAGGCGGTTTTCAGCTAAATTCTCCAGGTTGACGGTGACCCGGAGGTTATCCCCGGACCCCTGCACCGTTCCATGCACGATCAGGTTCACGCCTAATTCCTTCCCTACTTGTGAAAGCGGAGCCTTGGGGTCCGTCTTGGCCGCAGCCGTCGAAGACGCCAGGCGTACATCCTTCAGCTGGAAGAGCTTCGCAGACATGGCTTCGACCAATCCATCAGCTACGTAGCCGAGCGAGGATTGGTCCCCCAGCACACGGAACGGCAGGACGGCGACAAACTTTGCTTGAGATGCAGATGGAAGACCGGCTGTCCCGGAAGCAGAAGTTTCGACGATGGACGCTCCCAAAACCCAGTGCCTTGTCTTAGGAATCGCAAAAAACAGGCCGACCAGAACAATCACCGCTCCTCCCGCCGCATACAGCCAGCGTTTCTCGACGACCGGGAGGTTGATCTGCACCGTCCGCGTGCTCGTGAAGGAAGGGCTGCGTCCGGCATCCAGATCCGCAAGAATGTCTTTAGCACTCTGGTATCGTTTGGAGGAGTCTTTCTCAAGACAGTGCATGATAACGCGCGCCACATAGTCCGGCAGCGCTGGATTGGCGAGCTTCACATCTTTGGGTACTACCTGAACACGCTGATACATCAATTGCCAGGTGGATTCTCCAGAAAAAGGAGTCGTCCCGGCGACCATTTCATAGAGCACCAACCCCAAAGCATAGAGGTCACTACGACTGTCGACCGGTTTTCCTTCCACCTGTTCCGGCGACATGTAGCGCGGCGTGCCCATAACCGCGCCGGTGCGCGTCATGCCCATCTTCGCTGTCTCGAACGATGTCGCCAGCCCGAAGTCGGATACGTAGACGTGGTCGTTGCTTCCAACTAAGACGTTTTGCGGCTTGAAATCGCGATGTACCACGCCCTCGGAATGCGCCGCATCTAGTGCTTCGCACAGTTGTCTGGCGATCTTAAGAGACCGCTCGAGAGGGAATGGCAGTTCTTCTTTCAGCAACTGGTTCAAGTCCTTGCCCTCGATGAAGGCCATGGTGATGAACTTCACACCGTTGACCTCGCCGAGGTCGTGGATGCGCAGGATGTTTCTGTGGGAAATCTTGCTGGCGAGCAGCAGTTCTTGCTTGAAGCGTTGAGTTAACAGATAATCACTAACCAGCTCTGGCAGCAGAGTCTTGAGCGCCACCGTGCGCGAGAGCTCCTTATCGAAAGCCTTGTAGACCTTGCCCATCCCCCCTGCGCCCAGCAGTTTTTCTATACGGAACCTCGGCCCGAAATCCATCCCGGGCTCCAGCCCCTTCGGAACATTGAGCGCGCTGCCGCCGCGACTCCTCGTCGGAGGATTGGTGCCAGCTGCTCTTTCCATGAGGGCGTCCGGATCAGAGCTATCCATCGTGAGATCATCGACAGGGATGGATCCGGAAGGGGTCTTGCTCAATATCGACACTCCGGGTCCATCCTGGGGCCGGGAACCCGCTGAAGGGGCAACACTGTCTATCGTTCGGCCGTCTTGCGGATCCAATCGAGATGACGGCCGACTGCCCGAGGACTGGTTCAGCTTATCTCCAGCGTCCTTGGGCGTCTCAGGGACGTGGCTATCAATAGCTTTGCCAGCCTTCGAGGGGTCCAGAACTGCTCCGCAGTGACCGCAACGGACGGCGATTGCAGGGTTATTTTCTTGGCAAGAAGGACAGATCATGATTGAGGGCTGGCTAGAACTTCGCCATCCAGCAGATTATCCAGCATGGCGAAGCTCGGCAGCAAGCAATATCTGCGGCCTGGAATAGCAGGAAGCTGAAAAATACTGCGTGGAATGTGATCGGCCTGCAAAAAGCTTCGTAGCACCGCGTGGACGCTGGCAGTCTTTCTGAGCATGGCCGCAACCGCGCGCTAAAATCACGCGCCTTGGCAGTTATCACTGTTATTCCCAAGCCGCCCGCACTTATCGCCATCAGCGCGTCGCTGTTCAGTCGTCCCGTTCCAATTTCCTAGTAGGCATACGTCACGGCTAGGCGCGCGAGCACTTTGCCAGTTTGCGACGCTGTATGCGGCGTGTAAATCCCGGGCGTGGCGTGGGCCTGGAATTCATGGCGGTGAGGGAAGGAGATCAGCCCCATCTGGTCGCCTTGTAGAGAAGGGGTTGAGAAGGGTCCGCCGCGCGTCAAGCCATCTGAGAATGTAACCGGAGCTAACCACGTCGCGCCATTTGAGATGTAACCGGAGAACGCTTGTTGTTGTTGTGGCTGCGGGATCAGCAAGCAGATCGACAGGCGAAACAGGTGATGCTGAACGAATTTTGCTTGACCACCGGTTACCACAGAAAGTACGCCATTTGGCATTCTGAATGGCCCGGCACCCGAGAAACGACAGGCTCGGACGATTTGGGGAGAGTGCACTTGGGGCGCAGAGGGAAGTGGGAGTATTTCCGAGCCATTTATGGGCGGTACTTTGACTCGGGTTACATCTTAAATGGCGCGACGTTATCCCTTTCGGTTACATTTTAGATGGCTCGATATGGATCGATACGCGCCGCGCGTCCTGATTCTCCAGCGTGATATGTGATCCGCATCACCAAGGTAGATCGTCGCCCTTCCCAGAGGGACTCAATGAACATCGATTTTTAACCCCGGGGATGTTGTCCGGCACAAATCCGGCGGCAAAGATACCACTATCATCAGGTTGGAAGATGAGAGCGTCGCCGGTGTTACTAAAAAAGTGGCGGTTTGCGGTCGATTCGAAGGCCAGAGTTTTCACCAGGAAACAATTCCAGTAGAGATGCTGGAGTTCGTCGATCGGTGGTTCGTCGCGGGCAGTTAGCATGCATGACGTTCAGAGTGCCTTAGACCACAACGGTCGGATTCAACTCACCCAGCCCGACGAATCAAGCAACTCAATTTTTCAGGAGACTGGTTTTCTAGCGTGCTCATCTTCGCGCATTCCATATCGAACCGAGTCGTAGTCCTGCCGACTACGAATTGGCTTTTCTCTTTCGCTGTCATTCGCCCGCAGTCGGGGAGATGCTGCCAACGCCTGCACCTCAGAAGATCAGGGTTTGATTGACCTTCCACACCTTTCTCTGCTATCAACGACAAACGCGCAATGAGGAGCCCTATGCCCATAACACGACGAAACTTCTTTCGCAGTCTGGCCGCCGGCGCGGCTGTCACCGCGGGTCTCCCCCCACTCGCGGACCTTGCGTCCAGCGAACCCAGCGGTCCGATTATTCTGAGCCGCAATGAGAACGCCTATGGCCCTTCGCAAAAAGTAGTGGCGTCGATGCAGGACTCCCTGACCTACGCCAATCGCTACCCCGACCCAGCAGTAAATGCCCTTCATGAACGAATCGCCAAGTCTCATTCGATCAAGCCGGAGCAATTAGTGCTCGGCTGCGGCTCTGGAGAGATTCTGAGCATTACCGCTTCCACTTTTCTTGGCCCCGGTAAGACGCTGATCACAGCTGTACCTACTTTCGAAGCCATTGGCCGGTGCGCCAAAGCTTTGGGAGCAGATGTCGTCGAAATCCCCCTCGCCAAGAATTATTCCCATGATCTGGAGGCAACGCTAAAGCGAGCCGCCGCCACCACGGGTTTGATCTACATCTGCAATCCAAACAATCCCACCGGCAGCCTGACGCCTCGCCCAGATCTAGAAGCCTTCATTCGAAAGCTTCCTCGCACCACAACCGTCCTGATCGACGAGGCCTATCATCACTACGTGGAACGAACGGCGGACTACGCCTCGTTCATCGACAACCCGATAAACGATGACCGGGTCATCGTAGCGCGAACCTTCTCAAAAGTTTTCGGTCTGGCAGGAATTCGTGTGGGCTATGCCGTTGGCGCACCAGAAAGAATGCAAGCTCTTGCTGCCCGCCGTCTCCCGGAAGGTCTTAATGCCGTCGGTGCCCGGGCCGCGCTCGTGGCCTACGATGATGTCGAATATGTCCAGCTGAGCGCGAAACGCAACGCCGATGATCGCCAAGAGTTCTTCAACCAGGCCAACGCGCGCATGGTTCGGGGAATCGATTCTCACGCGAATTTCGCCATGCTGAAGACCGGCCGCATGGCCGTCGAGGTCATCGAACACTTCAAGAAAAACAATGTCCTCATCGCGCGGCTCTTTCCTTCCATGAATACCCACGTCCGCGTTTCGTTCGGAACGCCTGGGGAGATGAAGGAATTCTGGCGCGTGTGGGATCTAATGCCCCCCGGGAAGATGGAGAAGTAAAGGGAAGTAGCGAGGCTCGTCGCCGTAAGCGGTTACACTTCTCCGGCATCGCCAACCGAGTAGTACGTGCAATCCGGGTGGTGAAACACCAGCGCGCTCACGCTGGCCTCCGGGTCCATCATGAAGCCTTCCGTTAACTGCACGCCGATCTCTTCCGGCCGCAACAGCTTCCAAATCCCGGCCTGATCTTCAAGATTCGGACACGCCGGGTACCCAAAGCTGTACCTCTTTCCGCGGTATCGCGAGGTAAACCGCTGCGCCATCATCAATTCCGGCGGGTCCGGGAAGCCCCAATCCTCTCGAATTCGTCGGTGCAACCACTCTGCGCACGCTTCCGCTGATTCAATCGCCAGCGCCTGCATCCCGTGTGACTTGAAGTAGTATCCTTCGTTCTTTGCCCGCTCAGAGCGCTCGCGCACACCTTCGCCGGCCGTCACGACGAACAGCGCGATGTGGTCGCGCTTCCCATCGAACGGCGGCAGCACGTAGTCGCTTAGGCATAGAAAATCGCCCAAGCGTTGGCGGGGAAAACGGAACGTATGTACCGGCTCCGCGCCACCCGGCGCGAACAGGTGCATGGCCTCGCCATCCGACTCCGCCTCAAAGAATTGCCAAACCGCGCGCGGCTTAAGGAACTCCGCCGCCTCGCGTTTCACCTCCTCCATGCTTTCATATAGCTCGATGGCTTTCGCATGGCGTTCCGCAAACCGCTTCTCAAAATCTCCGCGGTACCCCATATGCCGTCCATACAACATAAACGGATTGATGTAACTCCACACCTCGTGTAGATCCGGCACCAGCCGCACTTTCCTCTCGAGATACGCCACCTTCGGAATGGGCAAGTCGGTCCGCACCTTCGGCGAGCGCGTAACCTTGGGTGTCTCGGCGACCTTCACCGTCGTTGCCACGGTAAACCCGTTTCCCGACGCTGCGTGCTCATGCAGCACCTGTTCTCGCGTCGCCGGGTCCATCAGCTGATTCATCAACCGCAGGCCGGTCATCGCATCCTTGGCGTAGCACACCGCCTTCCCATAGCTCGGCGCAATCTTCGTCTGTGTAAATCTTGCAGACAGTGCTGCTCCACCCACTAAAAGCGGAATCTCAATCCCCGCCCCCCTCAAATCACTAGCCGTGATCACCATCTGCTGCGCGCTCTTCACCAACAGCCCCGAAAGCCCGATGGCGTCGGGGTGGTGCTGCAAATAAGCCTTGATCAATTCTTCCGGCGGTACTTTGATGCCCAGATTCACCACGTCATAGCCGTTGTTCTTCAAAATAATCTCGACGAGATTCTTCCCAATGTCGTGAACGTCGCCCTTCACCGTCGCCAGCACGATCTTTCCGCGCTTCGCCGTGTCCGCCTTCTCCATGAACTGTTCGAGGTGATTCACCGAAGCCTTCATGGCCTCCGCCGATTGCAGCACCTCGGCGACAATCAGTTCGTTGGCGTTGAACAGCCGTCCCACCTCCGCCATTCCGGACATCAGCGGCCCGTTGATGATCTCCAGCGGCGATACGCCTTCCGCGCGCTTTCGCTCCAGATCGGCGATGAGTCCGTCTCGCGTTCCCTCAATAATGTAATTCGCCAGCCGCTCGTCCAGTGGAAGGTCCGCCGCAAGCTTTTTTTCTTTCTTCTTCGCGGTCCGGAAATAGTCTGCGATGGCCGCGATGTGGTACTGATTGACGGCCGCGCGCTGCTCTTTCTTTTGCTCCCGCCAATCTGCCGGAACGTTGCCGAACAACTCCGCCTGAGAATGATCAGCAGGCACTTCCTTCGGCGGATGCGAGAACAGCAGGTTCTCTGCAAGGTCTCTTTCGTGTTGTGGAATCGATGCGAAGCGTTCCAGTTTTTCCGTGTTCACGATGGCCAGGTCCAACCCCGCTTTCGTGCAGTAGTACAGAAAAACGGAATTCACTACCTCGCGCGCGCCGGCAGGCAATCCGAACGACACATTTGAAATCCCCAATATCGTCCGCACATCCGGCAGCGCCTGCTTGATCAACCGGATGCCCTCCACGGTCTCGACCGCGCCGCCAATGTAATTCTCGTCGCCCGTCGCACACGGAAACACCAGCGGATCGAAAATGATATCTTCCGGGCCCAGCCCGTACTTTTCCGTCAGCAGCTTGTAACTGCGTTGCGCTACGGCCAGCTTGCGCTCCCGCGTAAACGCCTGGGCCTGCAATTTGTCCTCATCAATGCATCCAACCACTACCGCCGCTCCAAAATCATGAGCCATCGGCACCACGCGCTCGAACTTCTCCTCCCCATCCTCCAGATTGATCGAATTAATAATCGCCTTGCCCTGGCAATAGGTCAGCGCCAATTCAATCGCTGTCGCATCGGTCGTATCAATCATCACCGGCGCTTTCACTTTTCGAATCAGCTTCTCGTAAAACACCGGAATATCCTTCTTCTCATCCCGCTCCGTACTCTGCAGGCACACATCCACGATATGCGCCCCGCCCTTCACCTGCCGCCGCGCAATCTCGCTAGCCTCTTCCCATTTCTCCTCGGCCACCAGGTTCTTGAACAGCCTCGACCCAATCACGTTGGTCCGCTCCCCCACCAGTAGCGGCCGCGTGCTGTCCTCCGCCTCAATTGTCTCGATTCCCGAATACACCGCTCGATGCGATTCGCCCGGCCGTACGCGGGGTTTTTTTCCGTTGACCATCTGCGCAATCGCGCGAATGTGTTGCTCGGTCGTTCCGCAGCACCCGCCCACAAAATTCAACCAGCCATGATCCACAAATTTCTCAAGCTGCGCCGCCAGCGAACTCGGTGTCTCCAAATACTTGCCTTCTTCATCCGGCAGCCCCGCGTTCGGATAACAGGAGACAAACTCACTCGAGAGCTGACTCAAAGTCCGGATATGATCCGTCATGAACTCCGGTCCCGTAGCGCAGTTCATCCCCAACGCCAGCGGCTTGGCATGCCGCAGCGAGGCCCACATAGCCTCGACCGTCTGCCCCGCCAACATTGTTCCCATCGGCTCGATGGTCACCGACACGATCACCGGAACCTGCATCCCAATCTCTTTCGAGAGCCGCTGAATGGCGAGCAGCGCCGCCTTGATATTCCGCGTGTCCTGGCAGGTCTCGACCAGCAGCAGATCAACGCCGCCTTCTACCAACCCCCTGGCCTGCGCGTAATAAGCCTCGCCCAACCCTTCAAACGTCACGCCACCCGTAACCGTAATCGCCTTGGTGGTCGGCCCTACCGACCCTGCAACAAACCGCGGTTTCGCCGGCGTGCTGAACTCATCCGCCGCTTGCCGCGCTAGTTCCGCCGCGCGTCTATTCAATAAATGCGCATCCGCCGCCAGCCCATACTCGGCCAAAACAATCGTCGCACCGCCAAAGCTGTTGGTCTCAACAATGTCCGATCCCGCCTCAAAGTATTTCCGATGAATATCCAGCACCACATCCGGCCGCGTTCGAACGAGGTTCTCGTTGCAACCCTCTAGTGCCGCCCCTCCAAAATCCTGGGCAGTCAGGTTCCGCTGCTGCAGCATCGTCCCCATAGCCCCGTCGAGCACAAGTATGCGCTCCGAGAGCAACTCTCGTAGAGCCTTAGCCGACTCACTCAAATTACGCATGGCGGGAAACTTACGACTCCTTAGCGGACTTCCTGTCGCATGGAGACACCATCAGAGAAGGCCGCGTTCCGGGTACATCTCTATTTTACGCAGGTTCCAGACAGGAATCGAACGACTTGCAGCGAACCATTGCTTTCTTGGCGCGAACGGTCGTTCCAGCGCCCTGAACGGCCTGAACTCAAATGTTATACTGCGAACCTCTAACACGTCTGACTCATTTATGAGCACCCAGCTGAAAATCATCAACATCGTAGGCGCACGCCCCAATCTCCCCAAGATCGCTCCGCTCATCCGCGAGATGCAGCGGCATCCGGAGATTGAGCCTGTCCTCGTCCACACCGGTCAGCATTACGACGAAGCCCTGTCCGACATTTTCTTCCGCCAAATGGGCATTCCCACGCCTCACGTCAATCTCGAAGTAGGCTCCGGCTCCCACGCGGCGCAAACCGCGGAAGTTCTCAAGCGTGTCGAACCGGTGCTGATCGAACAGCAGCCGGACCTAGTTCTCGTTGTCGGCGACGTCAATTCCACCATGGCCGTCTCGCTAGCCGCCGTAAAACTCGGCATTCCCGTAGCCCACGTGGAAGCCGGCCTTCGCAGCTTCGATCGCTCTATGCCCGAGGAAATCAATCGCGTCCTCACCGACGCCCTTGCCGATTTTCTCTTCGTCACCGAAGAGGACGCCATCCAGCATCTCCTCAAAGAAGGCCGTCCCCGCGAGTCCATCTATTTCGTCGGCAATGTCATGATCGATGCTCTCCGCCACTTTCTGCCCGTCGCCCAAAAATCCCGAATCGGGGAAGATCTCGACTTAAAAAACGCGGCCAACTGGCAACGCTTCGGCGTCCTCACCCTTCATCGACCTTCCAACGTCGATTCCACCGAAAAACTAGCCGAGATTCTCGGCGCCATCGATGCGATCGCTGCGCAAATTCCCGTAATCTTTCCGGTTCATCCCCGCACCCAGCAACGCCTAACGCAAGCCGGCATCAAAACTCACCCCCAGCTCAAACTCATCCCTCCGGTAGGCTATCTCGATTTTCTCTGCCTGCTCAGCAAGGCCACGCTGGTCCTCACCGACTCCGGCGGCATCCAGGAAGAGACCACCGCTCTCGGCGTTCCGTGCCTGACGCTTCGCGAAAACACCGAGCGCCCCATCACAATTTCCGAAGGCACAAACCTGCTCATCGGCACGGACCCTGCAAAAATTCTCGTCGCCGCACAGCACATTCTCGCCGGAAAAGGCAAGGCCGGCCGCATTCCCCCCTTCTGGGACGGCCACGCCGCTGAACGCATTGTCGAGGTTTTGCTGCGAAAGTCACCCCTCGGTCCCCACCGAACAAGCACCCTACCTGTTACGTAACAATTCGAGAACAGCCCCTTCCAAGAGACTTGCCCCTTAGGACAGTTTTGACTAGGCTGACACATAGTGGCTACCAAGCGAAGTTCAAAGATGACGGTTTGCATCCTCTCGCCGCATCCCCTGGTGCTGAGCGAGTTCGAACGCGTCTTGTCGAAGGCGCCATTCAAAGTCGTCGTCAAGCAACTCGAATCCACGCTCGCGCCCGACATGCGCACTCTCGAACCGCCCGTTGCTCAGGTTTACGTCATCGACGGGCATGCCGCACGGCCTGCGACAGGCGCACTTTTGGCCAATCTTCTCGAACGTCATCCCGAGGCGCGCCTGATCGTCGTCGGCGAACAGCACACGGACGCCAACAGCTATCAGCTCTTACGTCTCGGTGTTAAGGGTCTTCTCACCTATACGGAAGCCCGTGATCAGTTGGTCCGCGCTCTGCCGCTGGTCGCCAATGGAGGATTCTGGGTCCCGCGCTCTGTCCTTTCCGGCTTTGTCGATTCCGTCCTTACCAGTCAGGGCCGCCGTCTCAAAACCGATTCCGTCACCAATCTGAGCCGCCGCGAACAAGAAGTCCTGGACTCTCTTCTCGAAAATCTTTCCAACAAAGAAATCGCCAGCAAACTCAACATTGCCGAACGCACCGTAAAATTTCATGTCTCCAATCTCCTCAGCAAATTCGGCGTCCGCCGCCGCGCCGATCTGATTCTTCTCACCTTCCAGCGCCGCATGGCGCAAGCGTAATCCACAGTCCATCTTCTCAGGTGCAGGCTCCTCCGAAAGGATTGTAGGGACGGGGCTTGCCGCGACCTCTTCTCGTTTTCGCCCTCATCGCCGCTGGCCTCCCCGCAAACTCCTGCATATCCCGTTGCCTCCCCAATTCACCGCTGACAACCTGTGTCGATCCTGATAGTTTTAATAGTTGTGCGACTGCACGTCACATTCTTGCTATGAAGGCGAGGTCACTTCCTTGAACGTTCTCGTAACCGGAGCCGCAGGCTACATCGGCAGTATCTGTGCAGAAGTTCTCCTAGCCCGCGGCTACCAGGTCATCGCCCTCGATAATCTTCAAGAGGGGCACGTCGCTGCCGTCCCGCGCAAAGCGATTTTCTGTCAAGCCGATCTCGGCGTCCGCGCACAAATCGAGGAAGTTTTTTCCAAACACTCTATTGACGCGGTCATGCATTTTGCAGGCGAAGCGCTCGTGGCCAAGTCCGTACGCGAACCCAGTACTTTCTATGCTGCCAACATCGCCGCCGGCGTCAATCTCCTAGACGCCATCACTCGCCACGATGTAAAGAAATTCATCTTTTCCTCCACCGCTGCCACCTACGGCGAACCCCACACTGTCCCCATCCCCGAAGATCATTCCAAGAGTCCCATCAACCCCTACGGCAAATCCAAACTGCGCTTCGAAGAAATCCTCTCCGACTACCGGGCCTACACCGGCCTCCACTATGCGACTCTCCGCTATTTCAATGCCGCCGGCGCCTCCGCCGAACGCGGCGAGGCTCATCGCGTCGAAACGCACCTCATCCCCAAAGTTCTCGATGCTGCCCTCGGCGTCATCCCACACGTCGAAGTTTTCGGCTCTGACTACCCCACCCCCGACGGCACCTGCGTGCGCGATTACATTCACGTTCTGGACATCGCCGATTCTCACCTGCGCTCGCTAGAAGCAATAGAAACCGTCTCCGGTGAGGCCTTCAACGTGGGAAACAGCCGCGGCTTCTCCATCTTCGAAGTCATTGGCGCCGCCGAAAAAATCACCGGCCGCAAAATCTCTCGCAAAGTTTCTCCCCGTCGCCCCGGCGACCCCGCCGTCCTGGTAGCCAGCAAGGAAAAGCTCCACCGTGCCCTGGGCTGGGAAGCCCAACACTCTTCGCTCGAAGAGGTCATCAGCTCAGCTTGGTCGTGGAAACAAAAACACCCACACGGCTATGCCGAAGCCGCGTCTCGTTAAATTTCTGTTGGTTGGGTTTCAATCGGCGATGTTGTAACGAAAGATGCACCACAAAGCCTGCAAGCCGTCTTTCCAGGTGATCTTCTTTCCTTCTTCGTAGGTCCGGCCCGCATAGCTAATCGGCACTTCATAAATCCGCCACTTGCCCTTCGAAATCTTCGCCGTAATTTCCGGCTCAAACCCAAACCGGTTCGAACGCAAGTTGATCCCCTGCAGCACTTCCTTGCGGAAGACCTTGTAACAAGTCTCCATGTCCGTCAGCTTCAAATTGGTCATTACATCCGAAAGCAGCGTCAAAGCCCTATTTGCCACATAATGCCAAAAAAGATGCACCCGCTGCGGCCCGGAAAGAAATCTCGAACCAAATACCACGTCCGCCCGCCCATCTATAATTGGATCGAGAAGCGTAGGGTAGTCTTTCGGGTCATACTCTAAATCCGCATCCTGCACCAAAACGATGTCCCCGGTAGCCTCGCGAAACCCACGCCGCAAGGCCGCGCCTTTGCCCTGGTTCTGCGTCTGAAAAAAAATCCGCAACTCCCGCACGTCGACGGGATCTCCCCCATCATGAGCAGGGGCCCAAGTCTCCCCTTTCCCCTGAGCCTCGACCATGCTCTCCAGATATTGCCGGGTCCCATCTGTCGAGCAATCGTCCACGATAACGATTTCCTTGCGCAATCCCGTCTCCAGAACGCGCCGCAAGATCTCCTCAATCGTAGCCTTCTCGTTGTAAACGGGAATCACCACGGAAATCTTGGGATTGTCCAGCGCAGAGGGATGTCGCCGCAGAGCACACATTTTTAGAAGCACATTGTAGCGGCCCTCGATACGCCGAGTAAAGGCTGCCGCTCCGCCAGTCTTTTCGCGACCCGGAGCGCCGCGGCGTCGAGTGCCTTCACGGACGCGATCGAACCAGTTATCCTATTCTCTGCAGTCCACGTAGCGCGCATTGAGTCAAAGAGAATTCTTCTGCTCCTCTTCTCTGGGCCCTCGGCGATCTCCGTGGACTCTCGGTAAATCTTTTTGGAATGCGCCCGGTAAGCGCCATGACCACCTTCCACATCCAACAATTCGGCTGCCGCGCGACGCAAGCCGACGGCGCCGCCCTGGAACGCCAACTGCTCGATCGCGGCTGCACCTCCACGGCAGATCTCCAATCCGCAAATATCGTTGTCCTGAACACCTGCACGGTAACCGCTGCCGCCGACGCCCAAGCCCGTGAAGCCATCCGCAAAATCCACGCCCAAAATCCCGCCGCCCGCCTAATTGTCACGGGCTGCTACGCCCAGCGCGCCCCCGAAGAACTAGCCGCCCTTCCCGGGGTCCATTGGGTCGTAGGCAATTCCCACAAACCCCAAATCCCTGCTCTGGTGGACACCCTCCGAACCACCCAGTTGCCCGAAACCTCGAGCAATTTCTACCCCGCCATCGCATTGGCTTCCGGCCCGCCTAGCCCATTCCATTCCTTTGTAGGGGCGGGGCTTGCCTCGCCCGCCGCCCACCTCGCCAACATCCTCACCGGCGACATCTTCAACCACCCCGAATTCCTCTCTGCCCCCATCCAAGGCGGAGAATCCCAACACACCCGCCCGATCCTAAAAATCCAAGACGGCTGCAACAGCCGCTGCTCGTTTTGCGTCATCCCCTTCGTGCGTGGCAAAAGCCGCAGCCTCCCCGCCGATATCGTAATTCGCGAAATCAGAAAACTAACGGTGGCAGAGACATTCCCGTCCGTCTCCCCTTCGCTAGAACAAGCAACCCCAGTTGTTACCCCCAACCTGCCGCATCAACCCCCCCACGCCCGAGAAATCGTTCTAAGTGGTATCAACCTAGGTACCTACGGCCGCGACCTCGCTCCCCGAATCGCGTTCGGTGACCTAATCCGCCGCATCCTCGACGAAACCCCGATAGAACGCCTCCGTATCAGCTCCATCGAACCCCTGGACGTCACCGAGGATCTAATCGAACTCTTCGCCGGGACCCAACGCATAGCCCAGCACTTCCACGTGCCCCTGCAATCCGCCTCCGACCGCATTCTAGCCGCCATGCACCGCTGGTATCGCGCCGAACACTACGCCCGCCGCGTCGACCTGATCCACGACCGCCTCCCCAACGCCGCCCTCGGCGCCGACGTAATCACCGGCTTCCCCGGCGAAACCGAATCCGATCACGCCGCCACTCTTGCTTTCATTGAGCGCCACCCTTTCACCTACCTTCACGTGTTCTCCTATTCCCCGCGCCCAGGCACAAAAGCGGCCTCTCTCCCCAACCAAGTCCCAGCGCCCACCATCAAACGCCGCGCCCGCGCACTCCGCTCCCTAGCCGAACAAAAATCCTCCACCTTCCGCCAATCCCAAATCAGCCGCACCCTCCGCGTCCTGACCCTCCACCGCGCCGAACACGCTGACACGCACACCACTCCCGCCCTATCCTCAAATTATTTGCGCGTTCAAATCCCGGAAGTTTTTCCTTCAAATCTCTGGCTGGATGTGGTGGTCAAATCCGGAGAAGGGAACTACCTGATCGGCGAGCTTCCACCAACTCGCACCGAATCCTAGTTTTCAGCTCTCAAAAATCACCTGCGCCAAGGCCTGCGCCTGCGTATGCGTAATGCTCAAAGCAATCCTCTTCACTCCCAACTCTTCGGCAATCTTCCGCGCCTCCCCGTCCAAGAGAATCGTCGGTCGCCCACCCTTCTCCCGCACCACCTCAAAGTCCACCCACCGCACTCCGCGCCTCCACCCCGTCCCTAAAGCCTTCATGGCCGCTTCCTTAGCCGCAAACCGTCCCGCAAATCGCTCATACTTATTCTTGAATCGCTCGCAATACTCCCTCTCTGCTACGGTATACACCCGCCGCAAAAACGGCTCCCCATACCGCTCAATCGCGCCCCGAATCCGTTCCACTTCCGCCAGATCCACGCCCATCCCAATAATCACGCCGCTCTCATCCCTCTGGCGCCTCTCTTGTCGTGGGCGGATGTTTAGCCCGGCGCTTTTCTCTTTTTCTTTCCAGCCCTTCACATCCTCATGCATCACCGGCCTGGTATGCAAGCTCGCAAATTCTCGCAGCACTCCGCTCGGTTCAAAAGACATTCGAAATTTCTCACTGGCCGGCTATCTTCGCGCACGTCATACTATCGTCCCTGCAAACGCCGGAGGAATCATGCAGATCTGGTTCCAGGACTTTCGCTTCGCCTGCCGCATGCTTCGCAAGAACGCCTTGTCGACGGTGGTGATTTTGGCCTCCCTGGCCGTCGGAATCGGCGCCAATTCGGCCATCTTCAGCGTAGTGGATGCGTTGTTGCTGCGGCCGCTACCCTATCCGCAGCCGGACCGCCTGGCTGCCGTATGGCTACATTCTCCCGCAATCGGCATTCTCCGCGATTGGCCCTCGCCAGGCCAGTACATTGACATCCAGAACGAGAACCATTCCTTCGCGCAAATGGCCCTTGCCCAGAGCCGCACTTTCACGCTAACCGGACGCGAACAGCCTGAGCGCGTCGGTGGAATGCGGACCCAAGCCAGCTTGCTTGAGATGCTCGGTGCCAAGACTCTGCTTGGCCGCCTGTTATTGCCGGAGGAGGACAAACCCGGCAAGCCCGCCGTGGCCATCCTCAGCGACCGCCTTTGGAAACGCTCCTTCAGCTCCGATCCCGAAATCGTAGGCAGGAGCATCACGCTCGACGGAAAACCCTACGCGGTGGCCGGCGTCCTCGAGAGCGGATTCATGCTCAACGCCGAAGTGATGCCGTCAGAAGGGCCCATGGACAAGGTGGACGTTTTTCTGCCGTTGCCACTGGGAGCCGATGCCGTGAGCAAAAGAGGCGATGAAAACTACAACATCCTCGTGCGGCTGAAGCCTGGCGTTTCCGGGCAACAGGCGCAGGCCGACATCGACGTGATTGCCAAACGCATTCGCGAAAAGGACAAGCGCGACCGCAGCTTCGGCATGCACGTGGTGGGGCTCGAAGAGCAGGTCGTCGGAGACGTTCGCCGTGCGCTGCTCGTGCTGCTGGGGTCCGTGGCGCTCGTCCTGCTGATCGCCTGCGCCAACGTTGCCAACCTCCTGCTCACCCGTGCCGCGGGGCGCGAGAAGGAACTGGCCATCCGCACCGCTTTGGGCGCAGGGTGGCAGCGTCTCGCGCGGCAACTACTAACCGAGAGTATTCTGTTGGGACTCCTCGGAGGGGCCGCGGGCCTCCTGGTCGCTCGAGCGAGCCTTTACGTGGTCCGCACAATGAATCCGGGCAATATTCCCCGGCTCGAAGATATCGCCATCAACGGGTCCGTTCTGGCATTCACCTTCGGCCTATCCCTCGGAACAGGCATCCTGTTCGGCGTGGCTCCCGTGTGGCGCGCTATCAAGGTCGATCCGAACACATCTCTCAAGGCCGGCGGGCGCAGCGGCCAGAGCGAAGGTGGTCTGCATCTGCGGCGTCACCGTTTGCGAGGCTTATTGGTCATTTCCGAACTATCCTTCTCGCTGATGCTCTTGATCGGAGCCGGGCTGCTGGTTCGCAGTTTCGTGCGACTGCAAAGTGTGGCCCCAGGCTTTTCCACTGACGGCGTCCTCACCATGCAGATTGCCGCCAATGACCAGAAGTACCGCGACGATAAGGCGGTAGTCAATTTCTACAGGGAAATGGAAAGCCATGTCGCCCACTTGCCGGGCGTGATGGCGGAAGGCGTGGTTTCGGCGCTACCGTTGACGGGGGCAGTCGGTTGGGGAGGCATCGAAGTGGAAGGCTACACGCCGCCGCCGGGGCAGGAGTTGCAAGTAGACCAGCGTATCGCGAGCACCGACTACTTTCGCGCCATGAAGATTCCACTCGTCGCAGGCCGGTTTTTCTCCGACCGTGATACGGCTGACATGCCCCGGGTTGTCATCATTGATCAAAAATTCGCGCAGCGCTTTTGGTCGCACGGTGATGCCGTCGGAAAGCATCTCTGGTTCGATCCCAAGAAACCCTTCACGATTGTGGGCGTCGTGGGAGTCGTCAAACAGTACGGCCTCGAGACGGATGGCAAGATCGCGACCTATTTCCCGCAGCAGCAAGACGCCGACAACGACGCCTACCTCGTGGCACGCGCGTCGTCGGATGCCGCCGCGCTCTCCTCTGCCATCGTTAGCGAAATCCATTCTATCGATCCATCCGTCGTGGTCTACGACATTCGGACCATGCAGGACCGCTTGTACGATTCGCTGGCCCGCCAGCGGTTTTCGAGCACCATGCTGGCTGCATTCGCGGCCTTTGCGATGCTGCTGGCTGCTGTGGGCCTTTACGGCGTGATGTCTTATCTGGTAACCCAAAGCACTCACGATATTGGGGTGCTGATGGCGCTTGGCGCGCGGTCCAGTGATGTCGTTAAGCTGGTATTGCGCCAGGGGATGGAACTTGCCGCAATCGGCATCGCTGCAGGCCTCGCTGGCGCGGCTGTCTTGACTCGTGTGATGGCCAGCCTGCTCTTCGGCGTTAGCACAACCGACGCTGGGACTTTCGCCGCCTTGCCCGCGCTGCTGGCCGCGGTCGCATTCGCGGCCACCATCATTCCCGCTTGGCGAACTACTCGCGTCGATCCCGTTGTAGCCCTGCGCGAAGAATAGCCTGCCTCGGAAACAAATCCCAGGCGCCCTCGCGGTTCCTCTCCCGAAAACAACATTCACATGGTCGTCTGGAGGTGTAACTGGAAGACTACCTCGAGCCGAGTCGGAACCTGTTGCTAATTACCATTCAATTGACTCCACGGCCCGCTCCGTTACTTCTTTCTTCGGCCGCGATTATACTTATACCTTCATGCCTTCCACCAAACCGCGTCCGCCAAATCGCTCCGCACCCGAAGATCCTCCTGGGCGGCGACGCGCCTCTTGGTCCAGTCGCTGCTCCCTGGGGCTTTCTATTCTCGAAGTCCCCGTCTTCTCCAAACTCCCCTGGCTTATTCACGCTTTCAGCACCCGTCCCGGCGGCGTCAGCCCCCTCGCCAACGAAAAAGTCCTCAATCTAGGCTTCACCGACTGGGACAGGCGCGAAAACGTCCAGGAAAACCGCCTCCGCTTCCAAATCGCCGCCGGCGCCCACGATCTCCCTCTCGTCACGCTAAAACAATTCCACTCCGACCTAGTCCAGGTCGTCGATGACGCCCCCGCCGATCCCTGCCGAGGCGACGCCAGCACCACCAACCGCTCTGGCCTTCTGCTCGCCATCCAAACCGCCGACTGCGTCCCCATCCTCCTCGTGGATGCGAAAAAACGCACCATCGCCGCCATACACGCCGGCTGGCGCGGCACCTTGGCCCGCATCGCCGCCAAAACCATCGGCAGAATGCAAATGCACTTCGGCACCAAACCCACCGACGTCCTAGCCGCCGTGGGCCCCGCCATCGGCGGCTGTTGCTACGAGGTAGGCACTGAAGTAGCCACCCAATTCCTCTCCCAATTCCCAGATGCCCCAGACTACTTCGACGAATTCCGCACGGGTGACGAGCCCAACCCCATCCAGTGGCTCAATATGATGCCTCCCGGCCACCAGCCTCCGCCGAAAGGCGTCCTCCTCGACCTCCGTAAAGCCAATCGCTCCCAACTGCTTGCCGCCGGCCTCCGCCCCCAAAACATCCACGTCAGCGACCTCTGCACTGCCTGCCGTCCCGACCTACTCTTCTCCTACCGCAAAGAAGGCCCCAGATCCGGCCGCCTAATGTCCCTAATAGGCATCCGCTCTTAAGACCTCGGTAATGAAACCGAGGAGCTGTCCCACACCTGCACCTCGACAAAGCGAGTCTCGAAGCCAGCCTTATCGGATAGACCGAACCCTGCAACAGCTTCTCCCTGATGAAAAAGCGCCGCCATCTCTTGGAGTTTGTAGACCCGGCGCCCCGGCTCCTCCGCGACGCTCATGCTGTCACCGAGAGTGAACGTCATTACCTCGGGCGCCAGACTTGAGAGCGGAATCACGAGGGCAGCTGGCCGAGACAGATCCACGATGTAGGAGAAATCACCGAGGAAGAAGTACGCCGGTTGCTGATGGATTGCTCGACCCAGAACCTTACTCGCGGCTTGTGCTAGCCACTCCTCCGTACAACGTCGCCGGGCCAGATAGTTGGCTTTCAGAGTCGGTCGAGACCCGCGCCGCAGGCAATCAAGGATTCGAGAAGCCTCTAAATCAGGGAGAGCGCATATGTTGAGACACGCGCCCCGAGCCGGATCATAGCGGTGCGTGATGACTCCAGGCATGGCAGTCACGTGAGGAACCCTTTGGTCTAGACGTTACCGCGAGCCTAATTCTATTGCAAATTACACGAGCCCCGTGTACACTGTTTTCGTGAAAAATATCACCCTCAGTGCCGACGGCGATCTCATCGAAAAGGCTCGCCAGGTCGCCAAGTCCGAGCGCAAGACCCTGAACGCCGCCTTCCGCGAATGGCTAGAGTTCTACACCCGCCGCCGGGGTGACGTCGCGGCGTACCGTGCTTTGATGGCGCGTCTGCAGCACATCGATGCCGGCGGCCCCTACACGCGCGATGAAATGAATGAGCGATAGATTCTTTCTCGATACCAATGTTTTCGTCTACGCCTTGAGCAGAAGCGTTCCTACAAAGCGCCTTACCGCCGGCCGCCTTGTTGATGAGGCCATCGAATCCGGAAAGGGAATCGTCAGCTTTCAAGTTGTCCAGGAGTTCTTCAGTGTCGCCTTTAGGCGCTTCACTCCACCGATGTCACCAGCCGAGGCCGAACAGGCTCTCGCCCTGACATTTCGTCCGCTCCTCGCCGTTCACTCTTCCTATTCTCTCTATGGGCAGGCGCTCGAGCTGACCCGCAGCCATTCCATCTCTTGGTACGACTCGTTGATCGTCGCGGCCGCCATGGAAAGTGACTGCCGTATCCTGTACTCAGAAGATCTGCAACACGGCCAAAAACTCGACAACCTGCGCATCCAAAACCCTTTCCTATAACGTTCTCAAGACCCCCCAAGCTTCTTTGCCTAGCCCAAGGACCTGCCTTCCGCGCCGTTGTTGGGATCTACCTGTGGTGCCTTATTCCGCGTAGCGCCGGCATCCTTGGTGGCGTTTTTTTGATTCCCTAGACTGTTCTCGCAGTCTAAGTCCTTTGCTTGCTGCTTCTTAGGAAAAGCACTGGGATGGCGTGTCTCTGGTTTTTTCTCTTCTTTATCGGGAATCATCTACCGATGGCGGGGCATTCTCGATCTGCAGCAAGGCCAACTGCCCGCATGCCGCCATCACGTCTCGCCCTCGCGAATACCTGGTGAACGCCGGCACGCCCTTCTCCAGCAAAATCTTATGAAACGCATTCACCCGCTCTGCTGTCGGTTCCGCGTACGGCAGCGCCCCCGGGTTCCACGGAATCAAATTCACTTTTACGCGTCCCAGGTCTGTCATCATTTTCGCCACGCGCCGCGCATCCTCCGGAGAATCGTTTACTCCGCCGAGCAGCACATACTCAAACGTCACATACTCCCGCGCGCCTCTCGGAAATTTCTTGCACGCCTCCAACAAGACTGACAACGGATATTTCTTGTTGATCGGCATCAGCCGATCGCGCTGCTCATCGCACGAAGCATTCAAAGAAATCGCCAGCTTGGGGCGCAGTTCTTCCGCTGCCAGCCGCTCGATTCCTGGCACGATCCCGCTCGTCGAGAGTGTCGCGTGCCGGGGCGCAATTCTCACTCCCGCGTTGTCCAGCAGAATGCGCAACGCCGCCATCACCGCCTCATAGTTAAGTAGTGGTTCTCCTTGTCCCATCAACACGATATTTGTTCTCGGCGCCAGCCGCTCCTTGTGCTCCTCCAGCGGCAGCAGCACCTGCGCCACGATCTCTCCCGCCGTCAAATTCCGAATCAATCCCAGCTGCGCCGTCATGCAAAACTGGCAATCCACCGCACACCCCGCCTGTGTGGACACACAAATGGTTTGCCGCCCCTCGCTAGGCATAAACACAGCCTCCACGGATGCAGGCCTCAAGGTTCTTCTCTTCTCTCGGCCCTCCGCGCCCCCTTGGTCAATTCCATCTTTTTCTTTTCCGGCCAACTCAAACAAATAGCGCACCGATCCATCGCGAGACTCGAAACGTTGTTTCACGACGGGCACGGTAATTGTCGCTTCCGCAGCCAAACGGGTGCGCAAACCCGCCGGCAAATTCGTAATCTGCCCCACCTCAAATTTTCTCTCGGCATACAAGGCGTGGTATATCTGCCCGCCGCGATACCCAGGCTCCCCCATCGCCACGCACATCTCGCGAAGCTCGTCTTTCGATTTTCCAAGTAATTCCATGGAAGATTCCCGCGACCCCCGTCTTTACTCCGTTCCACCGCAATCACCCTACAGAATATCGTGTTTCCCCGACGAATTTCTTCTTTGCCTGTTTATCTGCTTCTTTTCGGCGTTATAATTTTCCTACCATGCCAGAACAACTCGCCGTCGAGCAACTCGCCATCGCCGACTGGGTCAAAGGCCTCTCCGCCCTTCCTGAGCGCGACTTCACTCTCGAAGCCGTCCAGGACTATATCCTCCACCATGCCGTCCGTCCCGAAACGCTCGAAAAATACCTCTTCTTTTCCAAAGGCAATTACACCCGCAATCTCATTTTCAAGAACGCGGTCTTCGAGTGCATGACCATCTGCTGGGAAGTCGGCCAGCACAGC
>Ga0207033_1057_pt1 | contig 24619 bp, 20 predicted proteins | sample Alteio_BWMinCont_35_FD_153262 | JGI IMG/M metagenome (GOLD analysis project Ga0207033, IMG submission 153262) | Enriched cells from forest soil in Barre Woods Harvard Forest LTER site, Petersham, Massachusetts, United States -... | ecosystem: Environmental > Terrestrial > Soil > Temperate forest >... | reverse complement strand
TTTCAGCTTCTGGAAATATTTAGCGACGAACTTTTTTTCAGAAAATTTAACATTCTCAGGTTAACCCCATCTGGTACTGACGAACCTTTACTCAGCGGAATGCTAAGCCTATCGGCTGAATATTTAAATTACTTTACCAGGGGGCATTACAAAGCCGATTATGCTATTAATTTCCCCGCAAAAAGGATCACAACCGCCCAAAATTGGGAGGACCTGGTTGCCGACCCATCGACAATGGAGGGCATAGAAGAAATTAATTCGTGGATAAGGCATGGGAGTACCCTGATGGCCGACCGCAAAATGAATAAAATACTAAAGCCGGGTTTTCGGAGCCTTTTTTACGGGCCACCGGGCACGGGTAAAACATTGACCGCCGCTTTGATTGGCAAGGAAAATGGCATCGATGTTTACCGGATAGACCTTTCTATGGTAGTATCAAAATATATTGGCGAAACAGAAAAAAACCTGGCACAGATTTTTGACCAGGCTGAAAATAAAAACTGGATCCTGTTTTTTGATGAGGCGGATGCTTTATTCGGTAAAAGAACTCAAACATCAAATGCACACGACCGGTATGCCAACCAGGAAGTATCGTACCTGCTGCAGCGGGTTGAAGACTTCAACGGTATTACTATACTGGCATCAAACCTGAAGGCAAACATAGATGAGGCATTCAGCAGGCGAATCCAATCCATGGTTTATTTCCCTATGCCAGGACCGGAGCAGCGTTTAACGCTCTGGAACCAGTCATTCCCCGATAACTTAAAACTGGAAGAAAATATAAACATGCAGGCGATAGCCCGTGAACATGAGATGGCCGGCGGCGCTATTATTAATGTTACCCGTTATGCTTCGTTAATGGCGCTAAAACGGGGTGATGGCACTATTCTGAATGTGGATATACTTACGGGGATCAGGAAAGAGTTGGCAAAGGATGGGAAGACGATGTGAGGTTTATCAATATCTCCTATAAATTATCTATAAATCAATGAAGCCGTTTTTTTAAATCGTCAATTTGTTTATCGCGATCAGCCGTGTTTGGATAATATTTTAAGGGGGTTCCCATAATTCGGCTGATATAATAGGCTGCAAAGTCCTTAATCCGGTAATGGTAGCCATTGCCAAGGGTGGCTTCCTGGCTTCCCTGGTATTTTAGCGTCGTACTTTTATTATCTAATAATTTGGCCAGCGACGGAATAGCTTTTTCGCCTATCGTTAAAAAGGCAATACCCACTTGTCCATCGTCTTCATGTTCGTACAACAAGCCCCATGAATTTGCCATTCCTGTATAATTATTTACCAATGCCTGTGCGTAAATGTCCGCTATTTTTTCGGGCGGATGCCTTTGCATAAAAAGAATATCCTTCTTAAAAAATACTTCACATGCCAGGAACTTTGCTTCGACGCCAATATGATCATCAAATAGCATAGTATCTAACAGGGTATGGTTCTTCGGATCACTCCAGATTGAGTCGATCGTTTGGTAGTGCATTGGGTAGATAAAGAACTCGCCATACTTGCGGGCAACCATTTCATTGGCCAAAGTAATTGCGTCCGTTTCCGTTCTCATGATTCTGTTATTGATAGATATCTGCAGGAATAAAATTAGTACATATGGCATCAACGAAAGTTTCATTAGGTCGCTTTTTTTGATAAAGTCGCAACGCCGGCGCCATGCCGGATGCATTGTCGTTTTGTCGCCGCATTAATATTTTAGTGTTTTTTAGGGCACGGGCAATTTCTTATTCGCTGAGCCGTCTCCTGCATCTACCACATCTGCGTTTTTGACGTAAATTATTTTACCTGATCCGGTGCCGTCGGCATTTAATACCTCTGCGTTGATAGCGGGATCAGTTCCCCACATAACTGTACCAAGTTGTTTCAATTTTTTATTTTTTGCTAATTTTTCGGTTCCGGAATTATCACCCTTTAGCACGGTTGCTTCCGGATCGGCTGTTACTTTAATTGTACCCTGTGTTTTTCCAGTGTTCCATAATTTAGCCGATTCCACAAAATTAGCTGTCGGTGTTCCCCTGGAAGCGGTTTCTATATCTAATAGGGTAACTGTAGGTGCGGCGTCGGTTCCTTCCATTTTGAACCCCCATTTTACGGAGCCATAGTATTTATCTTTGTCAACCCCTTCAATTGCCAGGGCGGTGGTTTCAAACATTTTACTTTCGCCTTTCTTACCAGCTGCCTGTGGTCTATCCCATAAGCCCGCCGGCGTGACCTTTTTGTCCGCATCGCCGGGATTTACTTTGGAGCATTGCCCCAATTCATAATTTGTATTCGTCCCTACAACTGTTGGATCAGCGCTTGTATTTGCAGATTGCGGGGTATCTTTCAAGTTTTCTGTTGCGCCCAGATTTTTAGTTGACCAATAAATCGGGTTGTTTGTTGATGGTGGGGCATCAATGTAATATCCCTCGCCTGCTTTTCCTGGTTTTACCATTCTCCCCGCTTCATTCGGATCAATTGCAAAAGCAGTTCCACTTGGCAATAACGTTTTTACGCTTTGAATAAGTGCAATTTTTTTTGCGTCTACTTTACTTTTATCCGGGTGAAAAAGCAAAGTTATTTCCACGCCCCTGTGGTCAGCTTCGGCAAATGTGGTTGTTTCAAATTTACCGAAATCGGTAGGCGCCTTTTTTAGTCTCTGGATAATTTTTTGTTGAACTGTACCTGTTTTAGCAAATGTACCGCTTAATAAAGATTGCTGTTCAACATTGCCCTTTGCAACGGCATCCCCCATCTGGTCGGCTTCCTTTTCCAAACCGCTATCATCATTGATCGCAGTTCCGCCTTTCAATTGTGCTGTCAGCGCCACACGCCCCTGCCGTTGCTGCACCAAGTGCCATGCTTCATGCGGTAAATGTTTTTCCTGTCCGGGACCAACGTGAATATCATTACCTTGGGCATAGGCAAATGCTTGTAACTGTGCAGGTTTGGAAGAGTTATAATGTACTTTCACATCATTCATATCAAAACCCGACACGTTTTCCAGGCCGTTTTTCAGGTTGTCAGGCAGGCCCGTTCCATTTTCCTTTTTTTGTACTGGCTGAAACGCTTGCGACGAATTGTTTGCCCCCCTGTTAACAAACATGGCTTGCAAAGGCAACTCCTCGTCTTGTCCGGGCTTTTTTTGTATGATTGTTTTTTGCTGAACAGGATATTTTTGATAGCTGGCAGCTGATGCCGCGGCTGTTGAACGGCTTGTTCTATCGGCTATTTCAGATGCCACCGCCCGGTGTTGCCGTGGCCTGGAAGACAACATGCTTACTTGCTTCATGGCTGACATTTTTAGGTCTTTTAAGGTCTATTTATATGCTAATATATAATATATTTTAGTTAATAAGCAATAGAAATAGCTTAAAAAGAAAATAAAAATTCGCCTTTCAGATTAGCGTTTCCCTTTGATGGGACATATAAACGTATATAGCAATTGCCAATGGGCATTAAGGCATCGGTAAAGCTATTATTGATGTGATGTGTTATGCTTCATTGGTGGTGCTAAAGCGGCAGAATAGCCCTATTCTGAACGCAGATATAATAGCGGCAATTAGGAAAGAGCCTGCGAATCAAGGTCACCACTTCCCGTCGTTTCTGAAGCAGCGTTTTCCTTTCTGTGCACATGCTTTTCTTCTTCCTCGCAAGCAGCACATTTGCGATGGATGTTAAAACTATTACTATTCGTTGAAGGTAAAAAAGGCCCCGTCATCCGGATTACTTCTTTAAAATATAACTTGCAGAGAGAGGGATTTGAATAGCCCTCCAATTGTGTTGAATTTCAAGATCTTATGTGGTTTGATTTCTCACTCACCGAAATACTCACCACTTTTTTTATGCAAACTAATTGCAAATCTTATGATATAAAGAGCCGGGTTGGGAGTTCGAGATTTGTTGCGTCGGTCTCAGAAGTGATTATTGATTTTCATGTTCTCTATTCAATTCTGATAATATATCTGAAAGGCTCTTTAATTGTAATACGAACGCCTCAATTTTAAATAAATCTGATGTCCGGAGTTCAATTTCAACCTCCCTGACCCAGCAAAAAAATCTAATTTCAATTAATTTCTTTAAAGCGCTTTCCCTTGTAAGGCAAGTTCAGATCATCACCCGTATGTAATGTTTCAGGCTTATCGTTAATCCCAGAAGATAATTTAACACCCCACTCTAAAAGAATTTTAACTGCCTCAACATAGCCTGGAATAAGGCCTCTAACTTCATTTACAAATCTAGGGTCAATCACCACACTTGGCACGTGACCAAGTTTTTTATTAAGTTCAATAATTCTTTTTAAAGCTTCATCAGGCACATCTCTAATGTCATACCTTGTATAATTTTGCCACAAAGACATTGGTCGAAGATGAAGTATGAGCGCGTTAGCTACATAGTATTCTTTGTAAAGGTTCAATTCATATTCCCATCCAAATTGAGTGATTACCTCTTTGTTATAAGGACGTATTGGTCCCAGAAACGTTTTAATCGCTTGTAATAAAACTCCTTGATAAAGGGCATTCTTCTGCAATAACTCGAGAGCGCCGCGTGCCTTGCTCCTTTGCTCTGAAATTACTTGCCTTTGCCTGGTAAATTCCGTGATTGATTTACCCAACGCTTCAGCTGTAGCTTCATCTGGTTCAGTTTTGTTACCTTCTTTTTTTGTCATTTTTTCAATTTCTTTTGCTATTGCTACACCTTTTTCAACCATTTCGACTACCTCCAATATATCTTCCCCTCCAGGGATTAATTTTAATACAGTTTTTATAGTTGTAATTGGGGGTTCTGTTCCCTCTTTGCCTTTAACATTAGAATAGATTCCGAATTGTTGAATTCCTACGTTCGCGTTTAGGTACAAATCATTTATTATTTTATCTTCACTATCATAAAAATCAGTAACATAAGTTTCTGCTTTCGTAAAATCTGCGGAATCATTTGCTTCATGGGAATTTTTTGTAGATGAATGTTTCTTTGGCGATTTGCGCATAATCGGGCTTGATCTTAATTTCTTATTATTCTGCTGCTCTACATGCGTTAACTCATGCGCCAGCAGCCTTTGCCCCGATTCGGAACCGGGAGTATACTGCCCTTTATTAAATACAATATTATTCCCCGTAGTATACGCTAATGCGTTAATGGATTGTGCGGATTTTGCCGCAACAGTATCTGTATGCACCCGCACATTAGAAAAATCCTGCCCGAAGCGTGGCTCAAAAAACTGACGGCTGCTTTCAGGTAACGCCTGCCCCGATGAACCTAAAGAACCTACATAGTTACTCAATTCATCATTTCCTTGCGTTTCTGTAGCAGTGTTTTCCTTTCTATGCACATGCTTATCTTCTTCTTCGCAAGCAGCACATTTGCGCTGGATGTGAAAACCATCGCTGCGTGTTGGGGGTAAAAAAGGACTCTTCATCCGCATCACCTTATCAGCCATGGCATCGGCTTCCTGCTCATATTGGTCGCCGGGTGTATTTACTGTAAGTTTTGTTTGAATAAACGGCAGCTTACCCGGGCCGGAATATGTATTATTGCTTTCCGCAGGGCGGAATGCCTGCAAGGTATTGTTTTGATTACTGATAGGCATGCGCTGTAGCGGCAATTCTTCATCCTCGCCCGGTTTTCTTTGGATGATTGATCTCTGTTGAATGGGGCCGTTTTGAATATTACCCACTAACGAGGTACCCCTAGATATGGCTGTTTTGTTGGCTATTTCAGAGGCAATTGACCGTTGCTGCCCTTGCCCGGAAGCTAACTCACTTGTTTGTTTTAAGGCTGACATATAAGGTTTATTTATACTATAAATATATATAAAAAATTTAATTTAATTTGCAATAAAATACTCTTCGCACGAAGTGATAATTATTCCCATATGGGATATAATATGTTCTGCAATAAAAATTAAGAAAAGCCATTTCTTACCTTTATCTTTAATCAGCATTCATACTTTGCAAGAGAAGCAAATGACAGATTTTCGATTCGTTCCGATAACGCCACATCCATTACTAAGCCCATTCGTTGCAAAAATGTGTGTGTTTGAAAGCAGCGGCCGTCTTCCCGCCGCGGAAAGAAAACTGATCGTCCCAAATGCAAATTTTAAATTAACGCTTACCTACCGTAACGGGATTGTGGCAGGCATCGGCGACAAGACGTTTATTCAGGCTGAAAATAAATTAAGTTTAACGGGCCTGATCGATTCGCCGGTTATTATTGATCCGCAGGAAGATGCGCAAACCGGCACGATCATCATCGAATTCAACCCGCTCGGGGCTTATCGTTTTTTTCGGTTATCATACGGTGAGGTCAAAAATCAAATTGTGGAGGTGGAGGATCTGATCGGGAATCGCACAGCAGAACTTCAATCGCAGCTTGCTGAAGCAAACACCGTAGCGCTGAAATTACAGCTCCTGCAAAATTTTCTGATCAAACTCCTTGAGAAAACAGTTCATGACCCCATCTACGATTATTGCATCAATCGAATATCGGACTCTAAAGGTCTGGTCACTGTCGCAAAACTTGAAAAGGAAACCGGCTACAGCTCGCGCTGGCTTCATACAAAATTTTCGGAACACCTGGGTACGGGACCTAAAAACCTCGCCGAGATCGTCCGGTTCAAACAATTTTACCAGGCATTCTCAGCCGGCGCCAATTCTCAAGTCCTAAAGGAACAAATTTATCATCATTACCACGATCAATCCCATTTCATCAGGGCATTTAAAAGGTTCACCGGATCCACCCCAACTGATCTTCAAAACAGCACGAACGAACTTAGCATAAAGAATTTTACCAGCTGACTTCCGATTTGTACAATACTTAGGGATGCCATCACCATATCTTTGATTAAAAAAAAATCAAACGGTATGAAAAACATGAAAATACAAGACTCACCGGCCGTTACAATAGCAATTGCCCATATAGACGCTTGGAGTAATCACGATTGGGATAAGACAAAAGAACTACTCGCGCCAAATGTACACGCGGTGGTAACAACTACGCAACCCGATTTGGGGGAGTTTACAGGCATCGATGATTACATGGCGATCAAGGTAAAAGCCGCGCAGCTCATCGAGCCAGGTAGCGTTCAGGTGCTCTCAGCAATTGGCGATGAAAGTAACGCACTTATTATGGTAACTTTCAGGATAGGCATGGGTCCCGGTGGGGCGATGGTGACCATGGCGAGAACCGGTCTCTATTTGCTGGATGAGAACAAGAAAATCAAAGAAGAACGGGATTCATTCTTCATGTTTTCACAATAGCCACATCTAGACGGTACCAATTTCGGAAAGGGCGGTCGGTAAATTTGGAAACCATTCATCGGCTTTAGTTCATTGGAAAATTTACTTAAAAAATATCATAAAATGGAACAGAATAATTTCACAAGCAGTATCACTGCAAAAATTAGCCCAGCTGAGGCAATCAAAAAGATCAGCAATGTGCCAGACTGGTGGGGAATAACCTTTAGCGGGAAGTCCGAAAAACAAAATGATCAGTTTATAGTAAAGATGAGCGGCGATTCTTTCTTCAATTTTACCGTAACGGAATTAACCCCCGGTAAAAGAGTTGTTTGGTTGGTTACGGATTGCAACATGCCCTGGTATACGGATAAAAAGGAATGGACGAACACCAAATTGGTTTTTGATCTGACTGAAGATGATGGGGTAACGACCGTGAAATTTACGCATGAAGGCCTTACGCCTAACGTGGAATGTTACAAGGACTGCGAACCGGGTTGGACGCACTGGATTAAAACGAGCTTGTTTTCTTATCTTACTACAGGAAAGGGTGTTTTCCGTGAGCCCACTAAATAAGATAATCCGGCTATTTCGTTTTCGATGGCAACGCCACCACATCAAAGCTGCGGAAAGCGCTCATTTTAATCGATTGCGCAACAAATCAAAGCAATAATTGAATGAAGAGTCATAACTACACAAATACAAAATATACTGTAGCAATTGAGGTTGCAAAATCTCCAAATGATGTTTTTGATCATCTTGTTGATCTTTCTAAATGGTGGCCCGAAGAATTTGAAGGCGAAAGTATCAAACTGAACAGCGAATTTATATTCAGAACCGGCGATTCGCATTATTCAAAAAATAAGGTGGTTGAATTTGTGCCAAATAAAAAAGTTGTATGGCTTACAACTAAGAGCATTCGCAAGACAGATGACTTTGATTGGACAGGAACAAAGTTCATTTTTGAATTAACACCCGAGGGTGACAAAACCCTGCTTAAATTTACTTATGATGGGGTTGTTCTTGAGGAGGAATCTGATCGATTGGTCGAGATATGTGACATTACCGTTAAAGAGATGTTTTACAACTTTGTAGTTAATGGAAAAGGAAAGTAAATTAAAAATGGAAAATAATAATTTTACAGCAACGATAGAAGTTTCTAAATCTCCGCAAAGTGTTTTCAGGAGCATTACCAACGATGTTGCTAAATGGTGGGGAGGCAAAGATCTTGAAGGGAAGAGCATTAATCTTAATGATGAGTTTATAATAAACCATCCCGGCGCTCATTATTCAAAACAGAAATTAGTTGAAGTTGCTCCCGGTAAAAAAATCGTGTGGCTTGTTACTGATAGTAGAATGTATTGGCTAAAAAAGGATCAGCATGAATGGGCAAACACAAAGATGATTTTTGAGATAACCTCCAACGGCGATAAAACTGTTCTTCATTTTACACACGAAGGGCTTGTTCCCGAAAAGGAGTGCTATACAATGTGTGAACAAGGTTGGAATACGGTTATTAAAGACTACCTGTTCAACTTTATCACCTATAATAAACCGCACTTTTTATTTTAACCACAATTGCACAGCCAATATTCTAAAAAATATTTCTAAATGGGATTAAAATATCCTTTTTTCTACATTTGTCTCGCGGACAGTCCTTTGCGGCAAACAACGGTTCAACAACATATATCCATATATAACAAATAGACGGTGACAGACACATTTAAAATAACCATACATATGGTCTCGAGTCTTGACGGCTATATTGCTAAAAAAGACAATAGCGTTTCGTGGTTTGAGACCTCTGACAGCTACGAGAAAGGAGTTACTGTTACTGAACAAGATCGTAAGGAATTTCTTAAAACGATAGACTGCTATATTATGGGTTCCCGGACCTATGAACTCGCCCTGGAACTTTCAAAATCTTATGGATGGGTTTACGAAGACCTGCCGACTATTGTATTAACGCACAGAAAACTCCCGGTTGACAGGCCGAACATTGAAATTTATTCGGGCGACCTGAACAAACTTGTAAATGATCGACTAAAACCAAACTACAAGAACGTTTGGCTTGTAGGCGGTGCAGAGCTTACTAAAGATTTCATCCGTTTAAACTTAGCGGATGAAATTAGACAGTCAATTTTGCCAGTTATTTTGGGTGATGGAACACCTTTTTTTGACCAAATAGGACAAGAACAAGCATTACACCTAAAAAACGTGACAGCCTACAAAAACGGAATGGTGGAACTGCATTACGAAATAAGAAAATAATTCGCTGTTTCGATTTTTTTTATTTAATTTTAGTTTACTCATTGTCGGTGAGAATCTACTAATCCTAATTAAATGTAAAATATTAAACCTTTTAAAACAGTAAGTTGTTATTATAGTTTCAATAGTATCAGTTTTTAATATAAAAATCTGTCATGAGTCAAGTCAGTGAAATAAAATGTCCAGTTTGCGGCAAGTGGAGCAAATGGACAGGTAAAATAGATGAAAAGTGCCCGCATTGCAATTCATACTTCGACCACGGTCGTTTGCAGTATGCGGAAGAAAATAGGGTTAATGCAGAAAGGGCTAAAGAAAACAGTTACCTGATAATAAAGGATACTGATGACCCTTTAGTGCAAATGGGAAAGCAATTTTTAAATTGGCTGAGATGGACTACATTTTACGGAATATCGGTAATGTATTTTTTTATCGCCATTATGGTAATATTGTATGGTTTGGTTATGCTTTAAAAATTATCGATTTTCTTCGCCGAGGCTTTTTCAGGCGCTGTCGCCTGCAAGTATTAGTGTTATGATAGTGTGAAAATTGTTAAAGAAAATTTTATCAAAGCCTTCAGATTAATTTCTGAAGGTTTTTTTAATTGAAGATGGTTTTGAAACTATGAAAAGGATTTCTGAAACAGACCTCATCCTGAATAAGGACGGAAGTATTTACCATATTAATCTCCTTCCGGATGATGTGGCAGATACTGTAATAACTGTAGGCGATCCGGATAGGGTAGGGCAGGTAAGTAAATACTTTGACCGCATTGAAATTAAAAAAGGTAAAAGGGAGTTCATCACGCATACCGGCTATATCGGCAAAAAAAGGTTAACAGTTATTTCAACCGGAATTGGGACAGGCAATATTGATATTGTATTAAATGAATTGGATGCGTTAATCAATATCGACCTAAAAACAAGGCTCCCAAAATCCAATTTTAGCCGTCTTGATATTATTCGCATCGGTACTTCGGGGGCTATTCAGCCCGATATTCCCGTTGACAGTCTTTTAATATCTTCAGTTGCTTTCGGTCTTGATCCGATTATGAATTATTACGAACAAAACCTTACCGAAAAAGGATATGAACTTTTGATGCAATTTAGCGAGGCGTTTTCTGCGCAAAATAAAATTCATCCTTACCTGGCAATTGCCAATAAAGAACTGCTTGATGCTTATACAGGTAATATAAGACAGGGGATAACCCTTACCGTGCCCGGCTTTTATGCCCCGCAGGGAAGAATGTTAAGGGCAAAACAAAGCATACCCGACTTAATGCCTATAATCCAAAACTTTAATGCTTCCGGAAAAAAAATAAGCAACCTTGAAATGGAAACCGCCGGAATATATGGTTTGGCAGCCTGTTTGGGCCACCGGGCGGTATCTTTTAATGTAATATTGGCCAACCGCGCTATTAATAGTTTTAGTAAAAACCCTGTTAAAATGATGAATGATTTTATACAGGTAATATTGGGTATCATTTGTACAACCTCATGATCATTACCTGCCTAAAATCTCACGGTGATTGGTATAGATAGTTACCCGGCCATTTTCTTTATCATTTTCAGCCTGTTGCAACAACTCAAGTTCCTTTTCGCTCATCTTTTCTTTTGTATCCTGGGTCAGGTATTCTATATCCATTGCATCTAAAACGGTTTTCAGGGCATTCCATTTTTTTTTACTGTTTATATTTAATACCACTTGTGTCATAGTCTTGCCAGGATTTTTCTGTTGATCCGATTAACACAAAGTTAGATTAAATTGCCTTTATTTATAAGCCAGTTATACCGGAAATCTAAACCTGCATCAATCTAATCCACCAAATCCACCCCATTAGCGTCGGTAGTAAGTACTTCGCTCATAAAATTAAGAAAAGGGCGCATTTTTTTAAATACATCATTCACCTTGTGTAAAAAATCCGGGCTTAATACTTCTTCGTCACTAAACAGGTATCTGAGCATAAATTGTTTATAGCGCAGCAATTGGATTGCAGGATGGTCTTTTGCGTAACCCCTCGGAGCTGAGCCAAGCTGTTCACCGTATAGGCTGCCAAAGGTTTCAACCAAAGTTTTGTCCCCAAGCAAATCCCTCCAGGCCTGGTAGTTGGTGTCAATGTCTTGCCTTATGCGTTTCATGTCATCAGGCCCGGGGCCCCAAAAGCCGGCGACCAGGCCCGAATTGCCCGATTCAATGCGAAAATAATAACCCCCGCGTAGTTTTTTTGTCGCCCTTTTGAATGATGCACTCCAGTGGGTATTATATGGTGTTTTATCTTTAGCAAACCTAACATCTTTATAAATCCTGTACGCACTTTTTTTCCCAGATGCAGTTTCGATATGGTCATGTTTATTCATTTCGGCAAGGAGGGCATCGGCAAAGGCAATGATATTGTCACGGGCTTCAATATACCTGTCCTTATGGTTATTGAACCACTCGCGGTCATTGTTTTTTGAAAGCTCCGTTAAAAAATCGAGGGAATCTTTTTGTATGATAGCTGTTGACATTTATAAAATATTTTACTTTTTAAGCCACTAAATGCTTTTACATTAAATTTCAAACATGAATTTACGCAAATAAACACCTAATTAAGCATAATTAAAGCTGCCTCGCAATTGAGGCAGCTTTAAAGTAAATTATTAAAAATAGTACTAAGGAACGAATATGCACCCGTTACTTTGCTGAGATTCTATTCATGCCCTTGCGGACTAAAACCGCCGTCAAAAAAGAAGAAAGCGTGCGTGTTAGTGTGGGCGTCTAACTGTATTTCGCTGTTCCCCGCCAAATTCCAATTAAGGGAATTAGCATTCTTCAGTTGTGGATTAGGGTCTACCGGTGTAGGTTTAAGGCTTATCGCTATTGATACCCCATCTAATTTCCAGGTGTCATTGTTATTCGGGTAACTGAGCGGGGATATATATAAGTGTCCGCCCGCTTTTTGTAAAGTAGCCAGATCCAATTTACCTTTAAATCCCTCGGTTACTTTTTTGCCTTTTCGTTTGCCCTTTTCATCGTAGGTCCATACGTTGGGCTTAAGTATAACAGTTACAGTACCATTGTCCTGATATTTTTCGTTTCCTGAATTGGGCCAACCTGCATTGTATATATACATTGCATTATTGGGGTCCGCATCCTGATTCACACCAGGGAATAAACCCACCCAATAAGTTGAGGCGGCCTCTTTGCCATCGCTACCCTGCGTAAAAGTTACCGCAATACTTGCAATTTCAGGTGAGCCGCCCTGCGAAGGAATACAGCTCCGTTCGGCAAAATCATCGGTATTGCTGTAGGTATTTAACACATCGCCGGCCATGCTGTAAGCTTTGTATTTGATGGGCCGGGCATTACGGTAAGTAGCGCCTGCAAAAGCCTTATCAATTTGATTCTTTAGTTCATCCAGGGAATAAGCGACAACCTGGTTGCCCGGACCGCCGATCATATAACCATTTATAGTAGCCGAAGTACTTTTAGTGGTGTTGCTATAATTAATTTTTAAACTTGCCGATACGCCAAAACCGGAATAGGACCCCGCGAATTGATCTGCATCCAGTTGCGAAGCAAATGTAAGATCGGCATTTGCTAAAACACGCACGCCATAACTCACCTCACCAATTACCGACAAATAGGGCGTTTGTTCCACTTTCCGGTCGCTAAAGAAGCCGCTGTCTGGTGGCGCGGTCATCAGGGTGAATAATGTTTTTGTAGCATCAATAGTAACATGAACGTGGTTTGATTGATTTCCTGTTTTGTATACATTACTTAGATCAACGCCATAGCCGCTGGCGGCCGCACCTATTTGCAGGTTATAAGTGGCGCTGTTTTCCGCGTTACTTACGTTGTACGTCAAGCTTTCGTTACCTGTTGTGCTGTTAAATCCTGCAAAAAGCTTGGCAATAGCTGCGTACAAAGTTCCCATATTCGGATCTTTTACTACGACATACGATACTTTTGTGTTTGGATTATCGGTAGTGATCATTATGGGGTTCCTGGCCCCTGTTTGCTCTTTCCACGAGCCGTTTGTTAAATTTTCGTAAGTGTAACACGCCCCGGGATAAATATTTGCTGTTGTCCCGGAATAATCATTATTCAAAAAGTTATCGCTTGCTGAACTAAGATGAACATTCTGAACTGTGCAGTCATACCCCCCCGCACTTTCTTTCTTTGGTGGACCTACCTTTTTTTTGACAACGCCCCCCACGGGATTTACAGGAGCCCTTTTGGCTAATGTTATGTTAATTACAGACTTATCCGCGAACTTAACCTGCTTAGTTTTGGGGCCTAATGAATATTTATCCAGGTCTTTCTTGCGCTTGATATGTTGGGGCGTATTTTTGAATTCGTCCATATTGCGCGCCTGCTGCGGCAACACGTCCGTCGTTGTATTTACCGCCGTTGCATTTTTTCTGACAAGCTTGCGTCGGGGTACTTGTGAATTTGCAAAAAAACTGCAAAAAATTAAAGCAGCAAGCAAATAATAGAATTTAGTGCGATAGCCAATTGAAAAGCTAAAGCAATGTACTTTTGTTTTCATGATTTTTGACTTTAAATTAGGTTTGAAAATAGAGGTGAGAAAGAATTATTAAAAATAAACAAAATTTCAATCAAAAGTCCAAATATTAGGCGATGTTTTTGATTGCAGTTTCCGTGAATACCTTGTCTTACTTGGACTTACATGCAGAAAGACCGCGAGCAACATGTTTAAAAGTGTGGTATTGACCAACCTCAACCCTGTCCCTAATCTCAAGGAAAGTGTTTGATATGTTTAAAAAATCCGAGGCTAAAATTTCTGATGCTTTAATAATCGATTGCTTTTCTGGTTCCTCAAAGCAGGTGCATTTTATATTGTTGTGCACTATACTTTCAATGGATTTAAGCGTTAAACCATCCGCTAAGATTAACAGGTTTCATCGTCGTTTTTCATAATAGCAGAAACTTGCAATACTTAATTTATTATCGACTTACATAATATTTTAGTATGTCAAAGATGAGTTTATTTATAAAACATCCTATGCGTATTTCTACCCAATTTGTTACGTGGATATACGCTAATTTTCTCGTAAAAACCGACTTAAATAACCAAGTGTATTGCACTGAGTAAGTAAATATTCTGCGATAAGCAAGTAATTATTTTTTATCCTCCTCACCTCCAAAATGCCTTTCCCTGTCGGCTTCATTTGCAGCGCGTGATTCGGCGATATCATACTCCAGTTCAGGGTCGATGTTTGATTCTTCAACCTTTTTTGCCTTTTCCAGCAGTTCTTCGTGGTGGTCTTTCAGCCATTGAAGCTGTTTTTTGCCGTATGAAAGGCGTGTAAACAATACAAATAACACCGGAACAATGAAAATGGATATTGTTGATGAGGCGATCATTCCACCCAACACGGCAATACCAATGGTATTCCTGGACTCTGCGCCGGCACCCGTGGCAAATACCAGCGGCAACACACCGAAGATGAAGGACATGGACGTCATAATGATCGGTCTGAAACGCAGGCGTACCGCTTCGATGGTCGACTGCAACAGCGGCTCGCCACGGTCAACGCGCAACTTGGCGAATTCAACGATCAGGATGGCATTTTTAGCCGATAAACCAATTAGTGTGAGGAGGCCGATTTGAGCATATACATTGTTAGTGATTTCCTTGCCCGTTATTAAGGGAAATATTGTAAGGAAGACAATGGCTCCAAATGCGCTGATGGGTACTGCCAACAGCACCGAGAAAGGTACCGACCAGCTTTCGTACAATGCCGCCAGGAAAAGGAATACGAAAATGATAGAGAACAGGAAAATATAGACCGTAATACTGCCCGCCTTGATCTCCTCATAGCTAAGGCCCGAAAACTCATAGGTGTAACCGCGCGGCAATGCTTTGGCCGCAATTTCTTTAAGCGCATCCAATGACTGCCCGCTGCTGTAACCTTCAGGGATGGAACCATCCACTTCTGCCGACCGGAAAATGTTAAAGTGCGATATGGACGTTGCCGTTGCATCAGCCTTGTAGCTTACCAATGTGCTCAATGGCAGCATATGGCCGTCGTGGTTGCGCACATAATATTTGTTGATATTGCTGATCAGTGCCCGATAAGCGGTGTCGGCTTCAATAACGGCGTGATAAGTACGGTTGTACAACGTAAAATTATTTACAAATAAGCTGCCCATGAAGGCCTGCATGGTGGAAAACACATCGGATATGTTTACGCCCAGCTTCTCGCATTTTTCGCGGTCGACTGTAACGGTAAAGCTTGGGGTATGCGCTGTAAACGAACTAAACGCGGTTGAAGTAGCCGGCGTCTTTTTGGCGATGGCGACAAATTTTTGCACATTTTTTTCAAATGCATGGATGTCATCCGTCGAGTTACCCTGCTCTATTTGCATTGAAAAACCTGCCGCGATCCCGATGCCCCTTATCGGCGGTGGCTGAATAGCCACTACAGTGGCATTTTTTATACCTGCTTTTGCTACCCGCTTTTTAATATTGTCCATAATGCCTTGTACCTTAGTTTGGGGGGTAGTTCGCTCATCCCATGGCGTTAGCATACAAAACATGGTGCCACTGTTATTGCCGCCTCCACCAAGTATATTAAAGCCCGATGAACCCACAAAATGCAATATGCCCGGGGTTGAACCCACGATTTTCATCAGCTTTGCCAGCACCTTGTTGGAGGCTGTGGTGGAGGAAGCGTCGGGCATGGTATAGGTTACAAATAGCCGGCCACCGTCTTCGGATGGAACAAAACCAGATGGTTTCTTTACAAATAAAATGTATGTCCCTACACAAATGCAAACCAGCAAGATGACGATATACTTCGTACTTTTTATGCTTCGTCTGACGCCATTGGCGTATTTGCCGTTGAGCTTATCGAACATGCGGTTAAACCTGTCAAAGAAAACGCGGTCAAACCAGGCAAGAAACTTGCCATGCCAGGTCTTAGTGTTTGAACCGTGGTGCGAGGGCCTCAGCAAAAGCGTACAGAGGGCCGGGGTTAGCGACAGCGCGATAAAGGCCGAAAAAATTACCGATATAGCTATGGTGATGGCAAATTGCTGGTAAAGCCGGCCAACAATGCCGGGAATAAACCCAACCGGAACGAAGACAGAAGCCAAAATAAGGGCGATGGCAATTACCGGCGCCGATATTTCCTTCATCGCCTGGTAAGTCGCTTCTTTTGGCGACATGTGTTGTTCATCGATATAATGCTGTACGGCCTCTACTACAATGATGGCATCATCAACCACTATCCCGATAGCGAGCACGAAGCCAAACATCGTTAGTGTATTAATGGTGAACCCTAATGGGATGAAAAAACAGAAAGTCGACAAAATGGATACCGGGATGGCCAATATCGGTATGATAGTAGAGCGCCAGTTTTGCAGGAACAGGAATACAACTAAGGCGACCAATATCAGCGCCTTTATAAGTGTGCCGATCACCTCCTGCATGGACACCTGGATGATAGTAACCGATTCAAAGGGAACAACGTATTGAACGTCCGGCGGGAATGATTTTTTTAGTTCCGCGAGTTTTGCGTAAACATTATCGGCGGTTTGCAGGGCATTGCTTCCCGGCGATTGAAAGATCATTAACAGCGAACAGCGGTTACCATCCACAAAGGAACCGCCCGAGTAAGTGAACTTAGCGAGTTCAACACGGCCAATGTCTTTCACATAGATCATTTTATCCGTCCCGGGGATGTTTTTTACGATCAGCTTTTCGTATTGCTCGGGTTTACTGAGCATGCTGTTCACCACTATGCCGGTTTCAAAGGCTTGTTTCGGGTTTTGGGGAGGTGCACCTACCGACCCGGCAGCAACGTAAACGTTTTGACCGCTAAGCGCAGTGGTTACATCTGATGGCATCAAGTTATATGATGCCATTTTATCGGGATTAAGCCATATTCGCATAGCGAATTGGTCGGTGCGCGCTTGCACGTCACCCACGCCGGCTACCCTTAAAATAGCATCCTGGATAAATGTATTAGTATAATTATCAAGGAAGGTAATGTTGTGTGTCTTTTTTGGCGAGTAAATGGCTACCAGCATCAATTGGTCGGGGTTGCTGGCGCGCACGGTTGCCCCCAGTTTACTTACAACCGATGGCAAAAGGGGCGCGGCAATACCAACACGATTTTGTACATTAAGCGCGGCGATCTGCGGATTGGTACCAATATCAAAGGTTACCCGCAGGTTCATACCACCGTTATTGGAACTGCCACTTTGCATATACTCCATACCGGGCGTGCCGTTTACCTGTTCTTCAATAGGGATAGCAACAGTTTGCTCTACCGTTTGCGCATCGGCGCCGGTATAGCTGGCATTAACCCCTACGCTGGGGGGTGAAATATTAGGATATTGGTCAACGGCAAGGTTGAAAATGCATATCACCCCGGATATCATCAAAATAAGGGAAATGACGATAGCGGTTACCGGCCGTTTTATAAAAGTATTGGCAATCATTTTTTTTAAGTCTAAAGTCCTGAGTCTAAAGTCCTGAGTCTAAAGTCTAAAGTCAATATGTTAAGTCAGCAAGTTTAATTATTCTACTCTACTTCCGACTTAAGACTTTCGACTTGAGACTCAGGACTTACTCAAGTCACGTGATTTCTGTAACTCAAATTCCAGTTCCGGGTCAATATTTTGCGCTTCAACTTTTTTCGCTTTTTCCATCAGTTCTTTGTGATGTGCCTTCAGGTATTCCAATTTCTCCTTACCGTAAGCCCAGCGGGTGATGAGAACAAACAGTACCGGTACCACGAAGATGGCTATGGTAGAAGCCGCAGTCATCCCCCCCAGTACAGTCAGGCCTATTGTACGCCGGGCCACTGCACCCGCACCGGTTGCAAAAACCAATGGCAGCACACCCAGTATGAAGGCCATAGAAGTCATGATGATCGGGCGCAAACGGAGGCTTACGGCTTCAAGCGTTGAATCAAGCAAATCTTCGCCACGATCGACGCGAACCTTGGCAAATTCCACGATAAGGATCGCGTTTTTTGCCGCCAGGCCTATCAGTGTGATCAAACCGATCTGCGCATAAACGTTGTCGGTAAGCGAAGGGACCAGCTCCAATGCTAAAATGGCCCCGAACGCGCCTATCGGCACCGCAAGCAGTACCGAAAACGGAACCGACCAACTTTCATAAAGTGCAGCCAGGAACAGGAAGACGAAGGTTATGGAGAACGCGAATATATACATAGTTACGGAACCGGCTTTCAATTCCTCGTAGCTTAACCCCGAAAATTCATAGGTATAGCCTTGTGGCAGTTGTTTGTTGGCCAATGACTGTAACGCGGCGATTGCATCGGTTGAGCTCACACCCGGCGGCGATGACCCGTCTATCTCCGCGGAGCGGAAAATATTAAAGTGCGAGATCAGCGGGGCGGCTTCAACAGGCTTAAAACTGATGACCGCGCCCAAAGGCACCATTTTATTTTTGGAGTTGCGCACATAGTACTTTTCCATATCAGATATCAGCGCCCTGTAAACAGTATCGGCCTGAACGACCACGTGGAAGGTACGGTTATAGGTGGTGAAATCATTGATATACAAACTGCCCGTAAATGCCTCGATAGTGGTAAAGACATCCGATATGCTGACCCCCAGCTTTTCACATTTTTCCCGGTCGACCGAAAGGCTCATGTTAGGCGTATGAGCCGTGTAAAAAGTAAAAGCCTTGGTAATTGCAGGGTTTTTATTAGCCGAATCAATAAAACGGTTAACAACCCGCTCAAAATCCTGCAGGTTATCATTGGTGCTCCGCTGCTCTATCTGCATGCTGAAACCTATAGTTGAGCCGACACCGGGAAGGGGCGAAGGTTGTATCACTTCAACCGAAGCATTTGTAACACCGGCATCGGCAATACGTTTTTGCATTACCTTAATAATGCCCGGTACCTGCTGATCATCGCCCGAGCGTTCATCCCAGGGCTTCAGCTGTATGTAGATGGTGCCATTATTGGAGTTAGTAGCGTTAGTTACCACGTTAAGGCCCGATAGTGCGGCATAATGCCCAACGCCGGGAGTGCTTGCAACCACCTTCATCAGTTTGGTCATGATATTAACCGACTGGGCCGTAGATGATGCCGGGGGCAACTGGTAAGTTACATACAAATTGCCGTCGTCTTCTGATGGTATGAAGCCGGTTGGTTTGGACTGGAACAGGAAGTAAGCGCCCACACAAACACAAACCAGCAGGATAACTATATATTTAGCTCCTTTAATACTGCGGCGTACACCCTCGGTGTATTTGGCGGTTACCCTGTCAAACCATTCATTGAATTTGGTAAACCATTTGGTGAGGCCTTTATTTTTTTTGCTTTCGTCTGTCGGCTTTAACAGGAGGGTACAAAGCGCCGGTGTTAACGATAGCGCGATAAAAGCCGATATAATTACCGAGATGGCAATGGTGATGGCAAACTGCTGGTACAGCCTGCCCACAATACCGGGAATAAATCCAACCGGTACGAATACGGCGGCCAGGATAAGCGCGATGGCCACAACCGGGGCCGAAATATCTTTCATCGCCTGGTAAGTAGCCTCCTTGGCCGACATCTTATCATTGTCGATATAATGCTGCACGGCCTCAACCACAATGATGGCATCATCCACCACTATACCAATGGCCAGCACAAAGCCAAACATGGTTAAGGTATTGATGGTGAAGCCAAGCGGTATAAAAAAGCAAAATGTACCGAAAATAGATACAGGGATGGCAAGAATGGGGATGAGGGTAGACCTGAATGTTTGAAGGAACAGGAACACCACGATGGCCACGAGGCCAAGGGTCATTAATAAAGTCCTCACCACATCCGTCATCGAAACTTTTACAACAGTTACCGCTTCAAACGGAACGCTGTAGGCAACATCCGTTGGGAAAGTTTGTTTCAGCTTGGCAAGCTCCGCGTAAACCCCATTGGCGGTTTGGAGCGCATTACTGCCCGGCGCCTGGTATATCTGGAGGTATGATGCCCGGTGCCCGTCAACAAATGAGTTGCTCGAAAAAGTAAATTTACCCAATTCTACGCGGGCAACATCCTTCAGGTAAACCAGTTCGCCTGTTTGGGGATTATTTTTTATAATGATGTTTTGAAACTCCGGAACTGTACTTAAACGGCCGTTTACCAAAATACCCAGTTCATAAGTTTGCGTTGGCGCTTGCGGCGGCACACCTGCCGTGCCTGCAGCTACCTGTACGTTTTGGGCGGTAAGCGCGGTAATAATGTCCTGCGGCTCAATGCTGTAAGCAGCCATTTTTTGCGGGTTCATCCAAATACGCATACTAAAGTCGTCGGTAAACCGGCTTATTGTGCCCACTCCCGGTACCCGCAGCAACGCGTCCTGGATAAAAATATTGGTATAATTATCAAGGAAGGTGATGTTGTGCGAGTCCTTTGGCGCGTATATAGCTACCATCATCAGCATGCTGGGGTTAACCGCACGTACGGTAAGCCCCAACCGGCTGGCAGCAGCAGGCAATAGGGGTGTGGCTATGCTCACACGGTTTTGCACATCGAGCGCGGCTACGTCTATGTTAGTGCCTATTTTGAAAGTTACGTTAAGCTGCATGGCGCCGTTGTTGGTGCTGTTGCTCTGCATGTACTCCATGCCGGGCGAACCGTTTACCTGTTCTTCAACGGGTGTTGCCATGGTTTGTTCCACAGTTTGGGCATCAGCGCCGATAAACTGTCCGTTCACCTGAACCACCGGTGGGGTAATATCAGGATACTGGTCAATAGGCAGCAATAAAATACTAACGATCCCGGTAATTACCAGTACAATAGAAATAACTATTGCAGTTACAGGCCGCTTTATAAAGGTATTAGCAATCATATTTTTTTTGAGTCTTGAGTCTAAAGTCTTGAGTCTAAAGTCCAAAGTGCTCTTTTTCGTCGATCTATTGACTCAAGACTTCAGACTTTAGACTTTCAACTTATTAATGTCCGCCTCTGCCGCCGCCGGGACCTACCTTATTTGCTGTTGTAATGCGAGCACCGTCGTGCAATGATTGCAAACCGTCAACAATTATCTTTTCGCCGGCCTTAATGCCGCTTTTAATAATGATATCGGGCCCTATTACCTGCCCGGTTTGTACCTTTTTTTGCACGGCAATCAGTTTTGCTTTATTAGCATCGGCAGCAGCTTTTTTGTCCATTTTTTTCAGGCTGTCGGCACTTACTTTTATCACGGTATCTTTTGCCACGTATACAAAGTATTCGCCCATTTGCTCAACAACGGCTTTGTTTGGTATTAACAGTTGCGGCCCAACATCCTGGTTGTGCACACGTACTATGCAGCTCATACCTGCCCTTAAATAAGAATCGGGGTTATCAAAAACCAGCCTTACCCGGATGGTACCGGTTTGTGGGTCAACCGCCCGGTCGATAACGGCAAGTTTACCCAAATGGGGATAAAGCGAATTATCAGGCATTAGCAGGCTGAAAAGAGAGTCGACCTTAATTTTTTCGTGCTGCAATTTCTCGAAGAAAGGCAAATTTTTCTCGTTAATAATGAAATCAACCGCCATGGGGTTGTCTTGCGAAAGCGTATCAAGGGTGGTTACCGATGGTGATACCACTTCGCCCAGCCTAACCTGGCTTATGCCAATGGTACCTGTAAACGGCGCATATACCGTTGCATACGTTAAATTGGTTTTGGCCGTTTTTACCTGCTGTTCCGAAGCTTTTACGGTACTTTTTGCCTGTTCAAGGGTAACCACGGCATGGTCATACAGTTGTTTGGCCACAGCGTTGTACTTATTCAGGTATACGTAACGGTCGGCGTCCTGCTGTGCCTCTACCAAACTGCTTTCAGATACATTTAAGTTAGCCACAGCCTGGTCATAAGCTGCTTTATACAAGCGTTCATCAATCTCGTACAACTTTTGCCCTTTATTTACTATTGTGCCTTCTGTAAAAAACATACCGGTAATAGCGCCCGATACCTGCGGTAGTAAATTTACCTGGTTTAGCGCACGTGTAGTTGCGGGGTATTTATCGTAATACAACACCGTCTTTGGTGTCAGTTTTAATAAATTAACAGGCACCTCGGGGCTTGGTGGTGGTTGCTTTTTTGTACATGCGCCCAGCATAAGGCAACTTATAAAAACGGTATTTAATAATACTCTATTCATGTAGGCTGTTTGTTTAAGTAATTAGTATGAAATATTTCCCATGGCCTTTTCCAGGTCTATTTTGTTTGATAATACATTGAACAAAGCATTCAGATAGCTAATTTCAGATGTTATTAAATTTGACTGAGCAGTAATTACATTTAAATAAGGAACAATACCCTGTTTATACTGCAGTTCAACCACAAAGTAAACCCTTCGCGATAAGGCTACATTTTTTTGCAACAGTTGTAAATTAAAGTAATTGCCTTTGTAATTGGCTAACGCCGTGGTATATTGTGTATATATCTGCGATTTTAAATCCGTTTGATTCCAGTCAAGTATTTGTTCCTGCAATTTTGCTTTGTGCAGGTTATTAATGCGCGAAAACCCTGTAAAAATTGGTATACTGATTGACAAACCTACCTGGGAAGTAGGATAGGATGTGTCTAATAAATCGGCATAACTATTATTTTGGAAGTTAAGGTTATAATTAAAGAAAGCCGAAAGGGTTGGCAGCCATGCATGCCGGTAATAATTAACGAGCTGCGATTGCAGGTTTTTATTGGTATTTAGCAATTGGAACTCAATTCGTTTTTCGTATTGCAGTTGCTCTGTAGTGTCAATATGGATACTGTTCATCATTTGCAAAGTATCAAAAACTACATTAAACTGCTTTTCAGGCGGGAAGCCCATAAACTGTTTTAAAGTAGCATATTGCGGAATAACGTTTTCATTGGCCTGTTTCAACTGGGCAATTGTATTATTTAAAGTAATTTGCGCTTGCTCATAATCTGTTTCATCAACTATACCACCTTGATATTGATGAAAGGCATCCCTCATGTTTTTGCTAAACTCTGCGGTATCACCTTTTAAAACATTGATCTGCTCAAGCGTGAGCAACAAGGTATAAAAGGATTTACTAATTGATGAAACTACAGCGATCTTTGTACTGTCATTTGCCTGCTGCGATTGTTTAACATACAAAGGGGCGCTTTTATAAGCGTATAAAATGCTGGAGTTAAAGATTGATTGCGAAACCGATATCCCCGGGACAAAAGTATTTGCATAGGATTGCCTGGTGCCCCCGGTCCCCGTTCCTGAATTCGTAGTTGTTGAACTGTTTTGTTGTTGCTGGATATAATGTATCAAATCGCCAGATGCATTCACCTGGGGCAATGCACCCGCTAAACTAATAGCATTGGTTGTTTTGGTAACATCAATATTTATTACTGATATGTTTAAGCCAGGCTGGTGCTTCATTGCATAATCAATACATTGCTGAAGCGTTAAATATTCACTTGCGCCGTTTTTCCCGGAATCCCTTACTGTAACAGGCAAGAGTAAATTTGTTTTGCTGGTATCAGGTACAATTACAGGTGCTGCGATGCTTTTTTGAGTGGTATCTTTTTTGATTTTATTTTGTGCATAACTACCTAATGATAAACAAAACAAACCGGTAATCAGGAGGAAAGAGCGGAGTGCATTGGTGCTAAAAATATTCGCCATTTTAAAACGGTATGATTTGTATTTTTATTAGCTAAATAATATAAACATAAAACTAATTATATGAGTTATAATAAATATAGCCTTGTAAATATTTAGTTATGATAATATTAGCTAATTGGTTAACAGTAATATATTCTGTAAAAGTGGCAAAAACATATGTTGTTTAGGGTAACAATTTTGTTAATTTACGCATATCGAACCCAAAACAATGATATTGTTACTTCAATCAACGGCCAGGAACCGGGGATAAAGAGCACAGGCCAGGAATCAAGGGCCAGGAAAATAATCAAATAGTTAGGGTATCGGTTATGAAGAAAAAGGTTGAACAGACCAGGCGGCTGCCCATTGATTAGTTGTGTTCAATTTTTATCCTGGTTCCCGGCGTTGATCCCCGGACTAAACAATTAAAATCAGCATAACTAAACCGCGATATGCTCCCCTTGCCGGGGATCATCCGGTAATATTTCCATGCCTGGAAATTCAATATATTCGGCATACCATTGTATGGCGCCAA
>Ga0207033_1056_pt1 | contig 24883 bp, 17 predicted proteins | sample Alteio_BWMinCont_35_FD_153262 | JGI IMG/M metagenome (GOLD analysis project Ga0207033, IMG submission 153262) | Enriched cells from forest soil in Barre Woods Harvard Forest LTER site, Petersham, Massachusetts, United States -... | ecosystem: Environmental > Terrestrial > Soil > Temperate forest >... | reverse complement strand
GGTGCCGTACAAACGAATAATGTAATGGGCATACCCCTGATCGATGTTCATAGCGGTCAGCTTCCGGGTTGGCAAAAAAATATTAAACGATTTATCGATATTGTTTTTTCTGCATTAGCACTTGTTTTATTATTGCCTGTTTTAATTTATTCAGCTATTAGAACAAAGTTTTCATCAAAAGGATCAATATTTTTCTTACAAGATAGAGTTGGGTTTAAGGGCAAGGTCTTCACCATTTATAAATTCAGGAGTATGGTACAAGATGCAGAAAAGAACGGCCCGCAATTAAGCAGCGATGATGATGCACGCATAACAAACTGGGGAAGAACAATGCGTAAATGGCGCCTGGATGAACTGCCGCAACTATGGAACATTTTAAAAGGCGAAATGAGTCTTGTTGGCCCAAGACCAGAACGTAAATTTTACATCGATCAAATTGAACTATTACATCCCGAATACAATTATCTTTTTAAAGTGAAGCCAGGTTTAACAAGCTGGGGAATGGTGCAATATGGCTATGCAAGTAGTGTTGATGAAATGATCAGCCGTATGCCTTATGATTTGATGTACGTGGAGAATATCTCTATTGGTCTTGATCTTAAGATAATGCTACACACTATCAGCATTATCGTTGCAGGAAAAGGAAAGTAAGTAATCTGCACCTTACTATCCTATTTTATTTTACATTTGAGTAAACAGTTCCGAATTGAAAAAAATATTTATTTTATTTTTTCTTTATTGCTTTCAACTTCCGGTTGCTTATTGTCAGTTTACGTACTGGCAACAAAAAGTTAATTATACAATTTCCGTTACATTACATGATGCGGAAAAAGCATTAGATGGAAATGTTTTAATACAGTACCACAATAACTCTCCTGATACACTTCATTATATTTGGATAAACTTATCCCCTAACGCATACAAAAATGATCGCACAGCTTATAGCGATCAATTGATCGAAAACGGTCGTACTAATTTTTATTTTAGTGATGATGACCAACGTGGTTATATCAACAGATTAAATTTTAAAGTAGATGGCACTATTGCCACAACAGAAGATCATCCTCAATATCAGGATGTTATTAAATTAATATTACCACATCCTATCGCACCACATGATAGCGCAATAATTGAAACACCATTTCATGTAAAGCTTCCTTATAACTTTTCAGGTAACGGACATGTCGGTCGGTCTTTTGAAATTACTCAATGGTACCCTAAAATAGCCGTATATGATATTGAAGGATGGCACATCAATACTTACCTTAACGAAGATAGCAAGTACAGCGAGTTTGGCGATTACGAAGTAAGCATAACATTACCTGAAAATTATATTGTTGCCGCAACAGGGGAATTACAGACTGAAACAGAAAAACAATTTCTTGCAGAGAAGTATAATAAATATTCTTTCAAGCCTAAAAGTGCAGCATACCATCCGCAAAATTTAAGATCGATCATTCAACATAAATTAATACCGCCATCTTCTTCAGAAAAGAATAAGACGATAATATTTAAACAAAATAACGCTCAGGATTTTGTTTGGTTTGCAGATAAGCGATTTAATATTGCACAGGACACTTTACAACTTAGATCAGGAAAAATAATTAACCTATATGTCTATTTACTTCCTTCTGTAAATAGTAATTGGATTAACAGCATTGCTTTAATTAAAAATTCTATACTAGCAAGAAGTGAATGGTTGGGCGAATACCCTTACAACATTATAAGCGTAGTTGAAACACCTTCAACATTTAATAATACTACAAAATATCCTGCGCTTACAAGTATCTCACAAAATGCAGATAAAAATGAATTAACGGCATCTATTGAAAAAGGAATTGGCGAAAGCTGGAACTATGGAGTATTAGCAAGCAACGGTAATGATCATTTATGGATGAGCGAAGGAATTAATAATTTCTATACAGACAGATATTTCAACAACAATGATAGAAAACAAGATAGAAAGAAATCTTGTTATTCTATGAAACAGATGCCCTGTAATTTTGATTCGCTTATTTTACAAACCGTAATACAAGAACAAAAAGATCAGCCGATTGAAACTACTACCGATAAATTTAGTCAGGCTAATTATTACTTGATCGCTGATGTAAAAGCAGCAGAATGGATGCGAAAATTAGAACATGATTTGGGCCAACCTCTTTTTGACAGTTGTATGCGCGAATATTATCAACGATGGCAATTCAAACATCCCCACCCGGAAGATCTTAAAGAAGTATTTGAAGATGTAAGTCGTAAAAATGTAGACAACTCTTTCGCCCTGCTCGACAATAAAGGGAGTATAGAAAATAAAAAAGCTAAAAAGCAATTTCATCTTAGATCATTTCCTGCACTGGGTTATAATAATTATGACAATATAATGATCGGTGCAGCCATCGCCAATTGCAATCTGCCACATCCGAAGTTTCAATTTATAATAACCCCGCTGTATGCCACAGGTAGTAAACAATTAAATGGTATTGGTCAGCTGAAATATACCTGGTACACTAATACTTTTTTTCAAAAAATTGAAGCAGGGATAAATGGAGAAAGATTTGCAACAAAAGAGAGTATGGATACTTCGGGCCACAAAATATTTGAGAATTTTTATAAGATCGTTCCCTCGGCAAGATTTTATTTTAATCATCCGATAAAGAGTTCTGTAGTTAGCTGGATTGATTTTCGCGTTTATTTTATCGGAGAAAAATCGTTTGGTAATTATATAGATATTGCAGATAGTTCAGGTGATGCCTACTATCCAACATCAAGTAATAATACAACACGATACATCAATCAAATCACATTTAATGTAGATAATAGAAGAGTTTTATACCCTTACGATTATCAGTTGCAATTACAACAAGGCTCAGGATTTTACAGATTGAACGTTACGGGAAATTATTTCTTTAATTATATAAAAAGCGGAGGATTGAGCGTTCGTTTGTTTGCAGCAAAGTTTGGTTACATTGGTGGTATAAATATAGATTCTTATCAGTATCAACCTAAATTAGTAGCAGGGAATGGAACGGATGATTATACTTACAGTGATTATTTTCTGGGTCGCACTGCATCTTATTCAAATCCAGATAGACCTATATCAAACCAAGGTATTGCAACACAGCAACTATTAATGCAAAATACAGGTGGTTTAAAATTCAGATTTGATCTGCGTCCTGACTTACAAGGACAATCTGAAAACTGCGTAGCCGCACTAAATTTTGTAAGTACATTACCTTATTTTTTAGTTCCGGTAAAAAACCCTTTTCGCATATTTTTCGATATAGGTTCTTATTCAGAAGCGTGGGGCACTACTCCTCCAACAGACAGGTTTTCATATACCGGTGGCTTACAATTATCATTATTTAAAAATGTGTTGAATATTTATGCGCCGATAATATACAGTAATGATTTTAATAGTGCTTTAAAAAGCGATCCACAACAAAATACTTTTTTAAAACGAATATCATTTAGCATTGATGTACAAAATATAAAGCTGAAAAAATTTGTTCCCGTGGCATATCAAACCCTGGTTGATTAATTTTACACAAATCATGGAAATAAAATATTTCACCAACGACAAGATCGACAAAAGAAAATGGGATGATTGTATAACCAATGCCAACAATGGTTTGATATATGCCTATTCTTTCTATTTAGATACAATGGCGAAAAATTGGGATGCATTAATATTAAATGATTACGAAGCGGTAATGCCGCTCACATGGAACAAAAAATATGGTATTCGTTATTTGTATCAACCTCCTTTTACACAGCAATTAGGCATCTTCAGTAAGCAAGTGATAACAGAAAATCTATTAAGTCAATTTGTTGATCTGGTAAAAAAACGATTTCGATTTGCCGAGATATTTTTAAACAGTACAGAACCGATTGCAAATACAAACCCCTGCAGCAATTTTATCTTGCCAATAAATCATCCTTATCAAACCATACAGGCCAATTATAAACCAACATTTCTAAAAAGCTTAAAACATTCAAAGAAAAGTCTACCTATTTATATCAGTTCCGGCAATTATATAGAAGCGATCGATGTATATGTTAAAGAATACGGCAAAAGAATGCCACATCTACACGACGAAGATTATAAAGCCCTTTCGCTATTATGTGGGACAGCATTTCAAAATAAAATATTGATCATCCGAAAAGTTGTGTCATCCGAAAATAAATTACTAGCTATCGCATTGCTTCTAAAAGATAAAAAGAGATTGTATAACATTATGTCAGTCGTTCCTAAAAAAAGCAGGGCGGCTGAAGCAAACTATTTTTTATATGACGAATTGATCAAGGAATTTTCAGGAGAGATAGAAATTTTGGACTTTGAAGGGTCAGATATTGATGGCATCGCCTCATTCTATAAAAAATTCGGCGCCATTGATCAACCTTATTACTTTTTCAGATACAACAATCTTCCGTGGCCCCTAAAGTATCTGAAACAATAAATTATGATCCTCTAAATATTTTTTTGTTCAGCTATGATTTTTTCAGCAAAAGCCAGATCAATAGGCTTGGTGATCTTAATATTATTTTCTTCTCCTTCTATCAAATGCACTTTTAATCCAAATGCTTCTACTACTGTCGCTTCATCGGTGAACTTATCTTTGTAATCAATTTTAAAAGCGGGCAATATTATTTTACTGTGAAATGTTTGTGGCGTTTGTATCAGTTTCACACTGCTGCGTTCTACTACTTCACTACCTTCTTCTGTTACTATTCGTACACTATCTTTTGAATCAATTACAGGAATAGCAGATCCAAATTCTATAGCGGCTTCATAACATCTTTTTATCAAATCAGTACTTAATAAACAACGTACACCATCGTGTACAAAAATAATACTCTCCTCTTTAATTAATTTCAGTCCATTTTGTACAGAATAAAATCTTGTACTACCACCTATTGCGATCTGAATACGCTTATAATCAAAAAAAGCGTCGATAATTTCTTGGCCTGCCGATATAAACTCTTCGGGAAGAACCAGTATAACCGTAAGATCATTGTATGATTCCAAAAATGTAGCAAGTGTATAATAAAGTATTGGCTTACCTTTTATCAACAAAAATTGTTTTGGCACAGCCGCATTCATACGACTACCGCTACCCCCTGCTACTATAACCGCTACTTTTTCCATGGATACAAATTTATAATTAATTTCGTACAAACAAATTAACGGCCTAATTTGCTATCATGCTTTGTAAATCCAATGTTACTTTTTTAATGGCGGTTATTTTATTATTGCTTAGCTGCAATAATAAACAGCAGCAGTTGCAGGATCAAATGCAACAAGTAATGGCATTACAACAAATGAGTGATCTGGCTACTGCACAATATGTAGTTACTAAGATCATTAAAGCCAATGACAATAAAACATGGTATAAAATAGGCGACAGAAAAATATTAATGAGCTGCAAGGCAACCTTAACCGCTGGCATTGATCTTTCAGCTATTACTCCCAATAATGTACATATTGATGACAGGACTATTGACCTGCAATTACCACATGCCAAACTGATCTCCCTAAGTATAAAGCCGGAAGATATACAAAAGGAATATGAATCCGAGGATCTTTTACGCGATCCTTTTACCAGTGAAGAACGAAATGCTTTAGCGATACAAGCAGAAACACAAATAAGAAATAGCATAGACTCTTTAGGCATTTTACACACAGGAGAAGAAAATACAATTTTATTTATTACTAATTTTTTAACGCGTTTAGGCTATAAAAAAGTAACCATACATTTTGCGTAAATTATTAACCAGGTGTTTATTGTTAGTTATAGGCATACTTGTCGTTGTATTTGTATGTCAGCGAATAAAAATATTACCTTCCTTCGAAGATATGTTTTTACCTAAGCCTGTTATCATTGACAACACTCCTATCCTTGTTAAAGAAATAAAGAGTTTGTCACAATTAATTACTATCACGGCTTACAGTGAAATTGTTGTTGATTCGGTTAAGCAATTTACAGTCCCTATACTTCCCGGTGTCTCTGCGCCTATTCACTTACTAGATAATGAACTCGTATTAGTTGGTAAAGGAAAAGTTTTGGCAGGCATAGATCTCACGAAAATAACGGCTAAGGATATTTATGTAAAAGATGATTCCGTATCAATCACGTTACCAAAGGCTGAAATTTTGCAGGTAATTACCAACCCATCAGATTTTGAAACTTTTAACGAAACAGGTAACTGGACAGATGCTGAAGTAACTGCGGTAAAAATAAAACTGCGTAATAAAATGATCGCGGATGCCATGCAACAAAGTATTTTACCGAAAGCAATTGCTGTCGCAAATATTATGATGGAAAACTTCCTTAGGTCGGCAGGCTTTAAGAAAGTAAATGTGCAGTGATAATTACCTGCCTAAGTATTTATAAGAAAGGTCTGCTATTTCCTGTATGTTTATTTGCTCCATACATTTAAAATGTTTTTTGGGACATTTATTGTACCCTATTTTACTGCAAGGTCTGCACGACAATTTATTCACTTCTATATTCGTAAACTCGCGCGATGATTTCACACCGTAATAAGGATACATGCCAAATTCAGGAACCGTATTTCCCCACACAGCAATAATAGGTTTTTGGAAAGCTGCTGCAATATGCATCAGTCCTGTATCGTGAGAAATAATTAATTTGGCATTACGTACAAGATCGGCTGATTCATTCAAATTGAATTTACCACATGAGTTATAAATTTTTGTATCATCTAACAACTCAATGGCATTCCCTATGGCAAAATCATCTTTCCCACCTAATAAAATGATCGGATGATTAATAGCATTGCAAAGTTCTTTTAGTTTATGTAGCGGCATTTTTTTAGTAGCCATCGTTGCTCCAATAACAATTCCTATATAGCCAAATTGGTGAGACATTGGTATCTCTGCTTTCTGCACTATATCTCTTTCCGGAATAAAATAATCCAATCCTAAACCATCATTTACAACACCAAGCTTTTTAACTGTTTCTATATTTCTGTCAACAATATGTTTATTAGGAAGTATGTTTATTTTAAGTTTGGTATAAATAAATTTTTCAACATTTAATTTATTGTAAGAGAAAGATTTTACACTCTTCAAAAAGCGTTTTACCCGAAGTGTTCTTAAATTATGATGAAGATCAATGATATAATCGAAATTTTCAGCTTTCAATTCATTCAGCATCAATTCAAAATTGTCACCAAGCGTATGAACCTTGTTAATGTATGGATTATTAGCAACGATATCTTTGAATGCAGTTTTGGTAACAAAGTGTATCTCGGCATCAGGAAATTTCTTTCTCAGACAACGAATAACGGGTGTTGTTAAAACAATATCACCAATCGAAGAGAACCGAATAATTAAGAATTTAGGCATAATTAAGTTTATTGGTCTTATTGGTTTGGTTGTTTATCTGTTTATTGGTTTATTGGTTTATCCGTTTATTGGTTATTCACTGAACGATCTTACACCAATAAACCAGTAAACGATTAAACTAATAAAAAAGATGGGTGCTCAAATAATTTTTCACATAATCTTCAACGCCTTCTTCAAGTGAATAAAAGCTATCGGTATATCCAGCTGCTTTTAATTTATCCATTGATGCTTCAGTAAAGTATTGATATTTATCTCTGATATCCAAAGGCATATCAATGAACTCAATATTAGGCTCTAGCTCTAAGCCAGCAAAAGTTGATTTCACCAGATCATTAAATGGCCTTGCTGTGCCGGTTCCTAAATTATAAATAGCAGAAGCCGGTTTATTTTGCATTAACCAATTACATACATTCACAACATCTTTTACATAAACAAAATCGCGAAGTTGCTCACCATCTTTAAATCCTTCTTTGTGCGACCTGAATAATTTTACTTTACCGTTTTGTTTTATCTGGTTGAAAGAATGAAAGATCACACTCGCCATTCTTGCTTTATGATACTCGTTAGGGCCATATACATTGAAGAATTTTAAACCTGCCCAAAAAGGAGGATGCGAGGTTTGCTTCAAAGCCCATTTATCAAATTCGTTTTTAGAAACGCCGTATGGATTTAGGGGCTGAAGTTTTTCGATTAAACTATCGTCTTCATCGCTGTAACCAAAAGCGCCATCGCCATAAGTTGCAGCAGAAGAAGCATATACTAGCGGGATATTATTCTCTGTACAAAGCTTCCACATCTTTTCAGAGTAATCAACATTCAAATGCTGGTGAATAGCATAATTAAATTCTGTAGTATCCGTACGTGCACCTAAATGGAAAATGAAATCGGCTTTTATATTTTCTTTTTGATACCACTCAAAAAAATTCTCTCTTTCAACCTGAACAATGAATTTTTTATGTAAGAGGTTTAATGTCCTGTCTTCACGATCAAACTCATCAACCAATATTAAATTCTCGTAGCCTTGTTCATTCAAAAAACTAACTAAACAACTTCCTATAAACCCTGCCGCCCCTGTTACTATTATTTTTGCAGTTGTATTCATACTCTTTTTTAATTATATAGATCTGTGTTATTCTAAAATTTTGGCAACATCTTTTTCTGTCAATACATAAGTACCGATATGTTGTACAACAATTGTAGATGCTTTATTAGCATAGGGAATTGCCTTTTCAATACTACCTGTCAATAAATAAAAATAAGTAAGCGCTGAAAGGAATGTATCACCCGCGCCCACTACATCAAATACCATTGCTTTTTCTGTTGGATAGATAACATCTTTATAACGAGAACCTCTTTCACCTAAAGTTGTGACAACATTTTTAGGTGGATCGATCAAGGCGTTAAATTCAACTTCATTCACCTTAATAAAACAGTCATCTTTTTCGGGAACAATTTTCTTTTTGGTATCAATAAAAACAGGACAATGCGCTTTTGCTACAATATCAAATAATCTTTCTTTAGTGATAAACCCTTTATCGTAATCTGAAATTACAATGGCATCATATTTTTTATCAAATGAAGATTCAAGTAATGGAGATAAAGTTTCATGTCTGTCAACACGAAGTATCTGATGGTTGTACTTATGATCTACGTACCTTGTTTTAACTATTTTTTCTTTATTGGTGATGAACTCTACATCCAGCTTAAAGGACTTTAAATTTTCATACACGTTTGCTGCCATACCGGGTTTATATTCCGTTCTGCTATAATCCAGCACAGGCACAGGTGCCTCAGGATTCAGGCGCGAACAAATACCATAAACATATTCATCAACACAACTATCGCCTATCAATAATACTTTGAATGGTTGCTGTGGTTGAGTAATTTTCGATTCTGTCATAAAATTTTAATTCTTTTGCAAATTGCGAACCGATAACCGGTTTGCCTTTCCAATCGCTACCTATTATCATTATATCCGGTGCATATTCTTTGATCGTATTTTCTAATTCTTCATCAGTCGAAAAAAAAGAAACATTATCCACCGCTTTCAAATTCATTAAAAAGAATTTTCTTTCTTCCTGCGGATAAATAGGTCTTGTTTCTCCTTTTTTTTCTTTTACTCTTACATCCGTATCGATGGCAACGTGTAAATAATCACCCTGACTTTTAGCATAATTTAACAACTGAATATGCGCAATATGCAGTACATCAAAAGTGCCGTTTACAAATATTTTTTTCATTTGCAGAAAAGTTATTCTGTAGTTGTTTTATTTCGAACTGCAAGATAATACAAAGGAATACCAATTAGCGTTATAATGAGTCCCGGCCATGTAAATTGTGGCTTATAAATGATCAATAAAGTACAAAAAGCAACTCCCAGTAAAATATAAATAATGGGCAATACAGGATACCCAAATGCTTTATACGGCCTTTCTGCATCGGGTCTTTTCTTTCTTAATATAAAAATCCCTGCGATGGTCAGCACATAAAATATTACTACGATAAAAGATACCATATCTAAGAGATCTCCGTATTTGCCACTTAAACACAAGGCGCATGCCATGGCACATTGTATCCATAATGCCCATTCGGGTACACTACTTTTATTTAATTTACTGGCATTTTTAAAAAACAACTGGTCTTTCGACATTGTGTAATAAACCCTGGCGCCGGCCAATATCAATCCATTATTACAACCAAATGTTGATACCATTATCATTAAGGCAATAATAATAGTACCGCTGGCACCAAAAATAGCTTCAGAAGCACTTAGCGCCACACGGTTATCTTTTGCAAATGCCAGATCTGTCAATGGCACGTTCGCCAAATAAACTACGTTGATCAAGATATAAATAACAGTAACGATCAATGTTCCTAAAAACAAACTCAACCCAATATTTCTTTTAGGATTTTTTATTTCTCCAGCGATAAAAGTCACATTGTTCCAGGCATCGCTGCTAAAAATACTGCCTACCATTGCACTGGCCATTGCACCTAATGCAGCACCCATTAATAAAGGTTCAAAACTAATGCCCGTGGCAGTTTTGGTGATGTGTTGCACTGTCCATGCATTCTGCCAGTTTAAGTGCCATGTGTTCCATTTAAAAGTAATAAAACCTGCCAGTATCAATCCAAACAATGAGATCAATTTAGTAGATGTAAAGATCGTTTGAATGATCTTGCCGGCTTCTATCCCTTTAGTATTAATAAAGGTTAAAATAATGATCAGCACAATTGCGACTAATTGCGCATAATGCACATGCAACCCCAAAAGATTAAAAGTATTAGCATCTTCCCAAATTAAAGAAGGGAAAAAATAACCTCCAAATTTTGCAAAAGCAACCGCTACTGCAGCAATAGTACCTGTCTGTATTACAGCAAAAAAACTCCAGCCATATAAAAACCCTACCAAAGGATTATATGCTTCTTTTAAATAAACATATTGTCCGCCTGCTTTAGGAAACATGGCGCTTAATTCACCATAACTTACTGCGGCGGTTAAAGTCATAAAACCTGTGATCAGCCATGCGGTTAGCAACCATCCTGCACTACCAACTTCCTTCAGCATATCTGCACTCACAATAAAAATTCCGGAGCCGATCATCGATCCCGCTACGATCATTGTAGAATCAAATAATCCTAATGATGGCTTAAAACTGGTATTATCTGCAGTTATATCATTCATAAATTAGTTATTGAGTTTTCGGTATAAAAAAATCCCGTTTTGCAACGGGATGAAGATAAATAATTTGATTGGATTATTGTTTACTTGGAATTGTTCATTTTATCATTCAATCCTTTCACAATATCATTGGTAATATTTAAAGTAGAATCTTTATAAAACATATAATCCAGCCCCGTTCCGGTTGCTAAGATGTATGTGTACTTTTTATCTTTATTATAATCATTCAAAAAATCTTTCAACTTTGCTTGTACATCTCCCATTATTTTAGCTCCTTTTTCTGCTAATTTTTGAGACCTTGATTGCTTATCCGCTTCTACCTGTTGTTGTTGTTGAACCAGTTTTTCCTGAAATGCTTCCGCTTCAGGTTGAGTGATCGCACTTCCTCTTTTTAAGAAATTATTTTTTTCGGCTTCTAACTGGCGGTATGAATTTTCGTAATCATTTTCAATACTTTTTTGTTCGCCGTCCAGTTCTGTTTTTCTATCTCTGATAAATGTAACCTGGCTATTAAGAGAATCTAATTCAACATATGCTATCGTAGGGTGTTTAGCTCCTAGACTATCTTTCGCAATTGAGCAATCGGTGTTAGCATTGGCTGTACACTGTTTTTTTCTTCCGGAGAAATAAAGAAAAAACAAAACGGCTATTAAGACAACCACAATAACATTCAATACAACTTGGGCTTTTTTCATGTAATAAATAATTTGCGGCAATATACTTACAAACTAATGTTTTGCAATAAATCGGGGGCTATTTTTAGGAAAGGCTTAACAGCGTTATAGTTTGACCTGCAATGTTAGATAGAAACTCCTTGGGTCAGCGGGAATAATACCAGGCCCCGGATAGCTATCTGCCCTACGGGTAAAATAGCTGTTACTTGTAAGATTGTTGATAGATCCTGAAAGCATAAACACCTTATTAAATTTATAATCTGCAGTTATATCCATAACATAATAAGAAGGTACTATACCATAAAGTCCGTTACCGCCGGACGCAACAGCATCGGTTGCATCACTAAATTGTTTTGCTGTGTAAGAGTACTGATAAGTTGCGCTAAACTTACCTTTTTGTAATGTAATGCCTGTTTTAAAAATAACAGGTGGTACAAGTTCAACCTGCTTGTTATTGACTGCACTATTTTGGCTATGTACATACCTTGCATCTGTAAAAGACAAATTAGAGAAAATAGATAGTTTCATTTTTGCCTGATTGCCTTTTATCAATTTCCAGATATCAACTTCGACAAATGATTCAAACCCAAGATTTCTTGATTGTGATATATTAGTGGTATATAGTTTATTGCCCTTGCTTGAATCTGGAATAACCCCTATCCTATCATTATAATGAATAGTAAAAACACTGATGTCATAATTCAATATATCTGAAATATGCCCTCTAATCCCTAAGTCCGCAGAATAACCTTTTTCGTCTTTCAAATTAGGATCAACCAGGTAATTAGAATTTACAATACTAATGTCGTTAAAATTAATACCGCGATAGTTCTGTGATATATTAGCATAGAATTGTGTTGCGTTATTTTGAGTATAGCTCAAGCCTATACCTCCTATTACAAATGATCTATTGCTTAGCTTATGTTCATTGACCAGCGTGTATGAATACACGCTATCATGTGACTGGCTCGCAGAAACACTATCATAAAATCCATCAGCCTTAGTATATATATTCTCATAACGTATTCCCGGAATGATGCTTAGCTTAGAATTAATACGAAATATATTTTCAGCAAATAAAGCAATATTATGACTTGGGAATTTGTATTTAGAATAAGTCAGTGAATCATATTTTGTAACGGGACTAAAAGCAAAATCAGATTTTGCACCACCTGAACCATAGTTACCCGTACCAATTTGCCTATCTGTGTAACCATTATAATAACGCACGCCCGTTAACAAAACAGACGGATTGTTCTTTATATTATAGGTATAGATCAATCTGCTTTCATTGCCAAAATTTATATAGCTATCTGTACGGTACTGCCTCGGACTACCATCGGGGTAAGGATCATTTACCGTATTAATTATCCCTAATGCAGAACGATCTGCAAGTAACCCAAAAAACCTTGAGTTAAATTTTAGATTCTTATTAATAGTATAATCAATCAGTACGGCTCCTAAATTCCAATTTACTTTAAACCAATTTCTTGTTTTGGTTGCTGTATCAGGATTACTGTTAAACATTTCATCACTTAGTCCACCGGGCTGCTTTTCCAGGTACGCCATAAAAGTATATTGAGCAGTAATAGTTAATTTCTTTGTAGCCTTTAATGTAGCTGAAAGATATGCCGTATTATCATTGAAGTGAGAATCGGGTCTCCATCCATCACCTTGTTTATGCTGATAAAAAGCATAATAATTAACCTTGCTAGCGGTACCGCCTATACTGGTAGATGAATTCAAAAAGCCCCATGATCCACCTGTTAAGCGCGATACGATCTGCGCCTTTTCACTATCAGCACCGCTGTTCATTCTAAAATTCAGAATGCCCCCAAACTGTGTTCCATATTGTAATGAAGATGCGCCACGCACTATTTCAATTCTTTCTACAGCCTCTGCTGGAGGAGTGTAATAACTTTCCGGATACCCAAGCGCATCGGCACTAATATCATATCCGTTTTGTCGTGTATTAAAATTGCTTGTCCTGTTCGGATCTAATCCTCTTCCTCCAATTGATAATTGCAACCCCGCACCACCGTCACTTTCTAAAATATTTAAACCTGCAATTTTTGAGTATATCTGCCGGGCATTATTAGTTGCTGTATTCACAGTGATATCTTTTAAGACTATTACTTCGCTTTTTTTACCGGCATAAATACCTGCACCATCAACATCGTTTAATCTTACAATACCAAATGATTGTCTGGCAGATCTTACTTTTACAGAATCTAACACAGAAAATTTCTGTGCGCTAACATATAAAGATAAGCAAGTAAAAAAAATGCTTGTTATTAAAAATGAAACTCTCATGTATTAATTTTTCTTAAATGGCAACACCCATTTTTTAGGTAAAAAATTTTCTTTTTCTTTTGACAGATCAACAGTGCTATCAATATATAATTGATTGCTGCTGCCATTTAACGTAACATAACTTTCCACGGTCACTACAGGATCTTTGATTCCCATCTTCTTATATATATCACTTAAATAATGGGCATATTGCAATATCATATCAGGCTGAGTTTCCATCATTTTTTCCTGAAGAGGTGTTAGGTATTGCGTATTGATCACCTCACCTTTTCTACCCGTCTGCGGATCTTTTACGTAAAAAAAAGTAGTGCCTCCTTTTTCCATTAGCATTACACGCCAGGAAAAACGATACCCTTCTTCTGTCCAGAATAATGTTCCAGGATAAAATAAAAAACGAAATGGCAATATTACTTGCGACAAAATATATACAGCTAAAAGCGAATACAATATTTTCTTTTTAAGAGGAGGTAAAATGAAAACCGATGTTACATCTTGGGTTTGTAGCGATCGTTTATTAAAAATGCTTTTCAAACACTTAATTAATTTCAGATGAAATTCTTCCGAGAAAAAAATTACAGTAATAAAGATCATGATATAAGGAAACATCCCGATCTTAAATAACCAACCTGTAAATACATGAAAGATCACTACAAAAATATACGCGATCTTACGTGTCGACTTATTAAGTAATAAAAAGCAAATTGACAGATCGAAAATCGCTCCAAACCAACTAAATAAATATGCTACCCATGTTTGTGTAAGCAAAGGACCTATTAATGGCAAGCCTTCATTTGCAGGAAGCCATAATTTTAATGGTATTGCCTGCACCATCCAATCGTAATTTAATTTACTAAGTCCTGCACAAAAATAAATAACACACAATTGCCATTTAAAAATATTGATCGTCCATGCAGGGACTTGCGTTACTTTGATCTCCGGCTTTCGAATGGTATCTATAGAAAAATATCGGTGGGCCGGCACCAATAATAATAGAAAAGTTATAAGACTTACAACATAATAGTGATTAAGGTAATAGGTTTTGTCGATCAATTCTACATAAACAAAACAAATAAAAAATGCAGTGATGGATATTCTATAAAATAGCCCAAGTAAAATAAATAAAGATGCAATGACCATTATTGCAAATACAAAATACATAGCTATTGCAGGCAATGGCTTTACCCATTCAAATCCGTAAAAAGAAAAATAAAATTTTGGTGCAACATAAAAATCATACACCCACCCTTTTAATATAAAACGGATAGTACTAATAAACATGATTGCCCCAAATGCCATTCGTAAAACAGCTAATGGAGCAATATGTTTTTCGCCTTTGAACGAAAGCAATATTTTATCTATAAAATTCTTCAACATTAATTGTTAATCGCCATCAGTATCTCCATATATAATCGCTACGCCTAACAAAGAAGGCATATCCGTTTTTAATAAAATGCGCAATTGCTGTATTTTATTAAAAGCGCTTATTGCTAATGTTGGGTTAGTTTGTATGGTTCCAGAAAGAGGGTCGGTAACTCCTTCCAAATCAGTTACAGCTAACTCAAATTCAGATCTAATAGTGCTATCAAGGGAAGGTCCTGAGTAGGTACTGTAAGCAGCTTTAGAATTAGTTAAATAAGTAGTTAACCCTAACCCGTTGCCGTAGGCCCCTGTACCTAAATAAATACTTTGTATTGCCTTTAATTGTGTTAATGCTAGCTGAGCAGATATACCACTGTAATAAGCTTCTACTTGTGTAGGAGAAGTTGTGGTGGTAAAAACGAGTCCAAGTGGCGCGCCCAAGCGATAATTTTTTAAAATCTCAAGATCCTGATCTACTGAATTGATCAATATCCCTAATGAACTTGATACACTAGTGCCGGAACCGTTTACGAATGTATTAATATAGTTTCCACCCGTAACGGCCCATGCAGATACAATAGTATTTGTTTCGGTTTTAATATCTGCTGATACTAATGCGAGGTATTGTTTTCTGTTGGCTGCGTTACCATCAGTTGTAAAATCAGTCAGTAAAGTAGCATTGTCTGTACCAAATAAAAGATAATCCAACGCAGGATAACCCTTGGCAGTCTGATTCGCAAAAGAGTTGATATTAATAGTGGTTGTGCCGATAGCTGTAATATTATTATTAACCAAAGTGGTATTTACCGGAAATAAATTAAGTCCGCTTAAAGGCGGAATATTAATTGATGCCGGTCCAAATCCATTATATTCGGAAACAGACTGCCATGCTACATATGCATTTTTAAAGAGAGCCTGTACATTCAAAAGTTTAGTTGCAGTAGGCCCCTGATTAAAATCAATAATAGAAGAATCAAGTGAATTAACTGCGATTCCATAAGATTGGTACGCAGGTAGAATTATATTATTCCCTATATTAAGCAATACAGAATCTTTAGCTCCGTTATTATTAGCTGTTGCCGGAGTTTTTTTACAAGAAAAAGCGATCAATAAAAAAATAGCTGCAGTTCCTAAAAAAGATAATATCCCAAAACGTTTCATAATGATCTGTGTTAAATATAAAAGCAAAAATGAGGTGAAAATTTTCACCTCATTTTTGCGAAATTAATTATAATAAAGCTAATTCGGTAGAATCAAATCCATAAATACCTCCAATAAATTGCGCAATAGCTTCCGTCTTTATTTTTACCTGTGCGGCAGTTAAACCCCCATTTACACCAACAAAAGCATACAAATTCGGATTGCCCGGATTAGCACTATCATACAATGATTCAAGTTGTGCAATTTGTGCATCCGTAATGATTCTGGTTGCGCTAGTATTATATTTAAAATTACGTACAAACCCTATTGATTCAGAAAGTGCACCGTAAGCTCCTATTGCATCACCTGTATTAAGATCTGTTTCGACCTCATGCATTTCCTGAACAATTGCAGCTGCATCTAATTGATCCAATGCTGCAATAATAATATTTGCCTGTGCTTGTTTAGTACCAAGATCTTTATTACTGATAGCGGCACGGCCTTTTAAGAAGGCATTCATAATTGTAGCATTAGAATGAAGCCCTAGATCTACCTGGTTAGAATAACTTGCTAAATATTTTGCACCTGTTGTAACTGCAAGAAAATTAGTTGGCGCTCCGAATAAACCAAAAGCCTCATCCCAATGATGTTCCATAGCAGTGCCTGAACCTGCAATAACCGTAGTGTTATCAACTGTATTGCTTATAGAATCAATTAAATAAACATTTGCTATCTCGTAAGATAGAATACCCATTATTGTCTTTTTAACTACCTGGGCATAAAAAATACCATTAGGTGATAAAAGTAATTTTTTACTGGTAATAGGACTTACTGCAACACCTGCAACTCCTGAATCGCCAACTACAACCGATTGACTATAAATACCAATACTATCAAAATAATTTAAAATATCTGCTTTTGCTGTGGCGGGACAATAGCTCGCCAGGCTTATCCCTGATGTATTTAAACTAAGGGAAGAATCGGTAAAGTTTCCATTTACATTGTTAAACATATCAGTTAGCTTTTGTGCACTAACAGGAGCACCGCCAACCGCATTTCCAAGATTGATCGCTGCTACTATTTGGTCTGCCATTAACAATAATTTCGCCTGATTGGTATCATTAACATTAGAAAAATTATAGGTTGTTGGAACTATGTAATTATTAGATGCCCCTTTTTTACAACTGCTAAAAGAAAATGCTGCTAAAAGGATACAAAATGAAAGGGTGATTTGTTTCATGTTTTTATTAATAGTTAGACGATTGGTTTGAGTTGCAAGATTAAACCATCTAACCAGTTCTGTTGTTACGATATCGGCAATTGGGTTTACACAATCGGGAAAACATCATTACATAAAAAAGGGTAAGAATGATCTTACCCCTTTTGAATCCAATATTTATATAACTTAAAAATTAGTACTCAAAAAGCCATACGTATTACCAATCACCGTTTTAATACTATCTACATTTTTAGGAAATTTATATAAATCAGTGCCAAATGCTGCTAAAATAGAATTTATTTGGGTAGAATTATTACTTCTATTTGGACTTGCATTGTAATCTAAAGAACGGATAAACCCCCATGATGAGGAAAGATGTGCACGAGCTGATACAGGATCGGATGAAGAATCTAATTGAGCTTCACTTAATTCATGAATGGCAGCTCCTATAATCAATTCGTCAAATGCATTAACAATAGTATTGGCATCCTGTATTGCATAATAATTAGCATTAGCAGGAATAGCACTCGGTGCCAAAAGAAACCCATTGTCAATAGCCGCACGACCAATTAAAAAATTATTCATGATAACAGTATCTAGCCCAAGTGAAGCACTTAGATTTTTAGCATATCTACCCCAGTATTTTGCTCCCACTGTGTCAACAGGAAAACCAACAGGCACATCAAAATAACCGAATGATGCATCCCAGTTACCTTGTAAATTAGCTGTTAATAGCGTATTATAGATAGAATCATGAAGACGATTTTCAAGCTGATATGCCAAAAGACCTTCCATTATTGATGTTTTAACCAACTCGCGATACACAAATCCATTACTGGACTGGAGATATGTTTTAGCAGGATTTTGAGTACTTGCGCCTACACCTGCTACACCATCGCTTCCTGGTACCGTAGAATGGCTATCCGCACCTATACTAATAAAATAATTAGGTATGACAATCGCTGCACTATCAACACATAAACTTGAGAGACTTAATCCTAAACCACTGGTATCAGTAAATATTGTTCTCAGGTTTCCAGAATCAACAGGGGTTCCCTGAGTATTTCCCTGATCAATTGCCGCCATTAACTTATCTACTTGGGATAATATGTTTTGCTGAGTAACATAATTTACATGAGGGAAATTATACGTTGAAGGATAAGCAAAAGGTGTTGGCTGCGGAATATACGAGGTAATCTGTTTAGTACAGCTCCAACAAAAAAATGCAGCAAAAAAAATAGCACCGGCTATTATTGTTTTTTTCATGTCTTATAAATTATAATAAGGTCAATACTATATTCTGACGCATAAAAGTAGTTTACCTAATTGATAATAAGCTACCGGTTACATATTTTAACTATTAAAAAAGGAGCAAGATTAATCTTACTCCTTTAATATTTATGCTCTCAAAAGTCTCCCTTTCAGGGGAGATTTAGAGGGGTTTTTTATTCTTCATCATCGAAGCTCATCGCTTCTTTGGTTGTCATTAGCAATTCATATTCTTCCTTGCTACCAACGATCATATTTTCGAATTCTCTTAAGCCTGTACCAGCTGGTATTGGATGTCCTGTGATAACGTTTTCTTTTAAGCCTAACATTAGATCAGTCTTACCGTTAATAGCTGCACTGCTTAATACTTTCGTTGTTTCCTGGAACGACGCAGCTGAGATCCAGCTTTGTGTACCTAGAGACGCTTTTGTAATACCTTGTAACAACGGTGAAGATGTTGCAGGACGTGCATCACGGAATTCAACAAGTTTTCTGTCATTTCTTCTAAGGATAGAGTTTTCTTCTCTAACATCACGAAGTGTAACGATCTGACCTGTTTTTAATTTAGTGCTTTCGCCAGAGTCAGTAACAACTTTCTTATCGAAAATTGCATCGTTCTCTGTATTAAAGTCTAATTTATCTTCGGTATCACCTTCTAAGAAGATCGTATCGCCGGCATCTTCAATGCTAATTTTACGCATCATCTGACGAACGATTACTTCGATGTGTTTATCATTGATCTTCACACCTTGTAAACGATATACTTCCTGAATTTCATTCACAACATATTCCTGTACTGCGAAAGGCCCTTTAATTGCTAAGATATCAGCAGGAGCAGTTTGACCATCAGATAATGGAGAACCAGCTTTTACAAAGTCGCCATCTTGCACCAAGATCTGGCGCGTCAATGGAACCAAGTATTTTCTAACAACACCATCTTTTGCTTCAACGATGATCTCTCTGTTACCACGTTTAATGTTACCAAAAGCAACCACACCATCAATTTCACAAACAACTGCAGGGTTACCAGGATTTCTTGCTTCGAATAACTCTGTTACTCTTGGAAGACCACCCGTGATATCTTTCAATTTACTTAATACTCTTGGGATCTTAACCAACACCTGACCGCTTCTCACGCTATCCCCTTCTTCAAGTACGATATGGCTACCAACCGGTAAGTTGTAAGATTTCATTTCTTTACCTTCAATAATGATAGAAGGTAATTTTGTTTTATCTTTTGTTTCGATAATTACTTTTTCCTTGTGACCTGTTTGTTCATCCGCTTCTTCACGGAACGTAACACCTTCAATAACACTTTCAAATTTAACCTTACCAACAATTTCAGATACGATTACATTATTGAACGGATCCCATGTACAGATCGCTTCACCTTTGGTAACTTTCTGTCCATCTTTTACATTCAATGTAGCACCGTAAGGAACGTTGTTTGTAATTAATAAACGATCGTTCTTCACATCCATAATTCTAACCTCACCCGTACGACCGATTACTACGTTAACTTTTTTACCTTCCGCATCTTCAGTTGCAACAGTACGCAAACCATCGAATTGGATCGTACCATCAAATCTTGCTGGCAATTGTGATTCTACTGATGCAGAACCCGCAACACCACCCACGTGGAAAGTACGTAATGTTAACTGTGTACCCGGTTCACCAATACTTTGTGCAGCAATGATACCAACAGCATCACCTTTTTGCGCTAAATATCCGCTCGCCAAGTTTTTACCGTAACATTTTACACACACACCGCGTTTGCTTTCGCAAGTCAATACAGAACGTATTTCAACAGATTCAATTCCACTTTCTTCGATTTTATCAGCTGTGTCTGCAGAAATTTCTTCACCTGCATGCGCCAATAAAACTTCAGTTATCGGATGGAACACATCATGTAAAGATGTACGTCCTTCAATTCTATCTGATAAACCTTCAATAATATCTTCATTATCTTTTAATGCTGAAGTTGCAATACCACGTAGTGTTCCGCAATCTTCGTCATTGATAACAACATCTTGTGCAACGTCAACTAAACGACGAGTTAAGTAACCCGCATCCGCCGTTTTCAAAGCCGTATCCGCCAAACCTTTACGAGCACCATGCGTTGAGATAAAGTATTCCAATACATTCAAACCATCTTTAAAGTTTGATAAGATCGGGTTTTCAATGATCTCACTTCCTGATGAACCAGATTTACGTGGCTTAGCCATCAAACCTCTAATTCCTGCAAGCTGTTTAATTTGTTGTTTACTACCACGCGCTCCAGAATCAAGCATCATATAAACAGAGTTGAAACCTTGTTTATCATTTGCCAATTCTTTGATCAACGTTTCAGTAATTCTTGTATCTACTCTACTCCAGATATCTACTGTTTGGTTATAACGTTCATTGTTCGTGATCAAACCACTGTTGTAGTTTTCCCAAACCTCATCAACTTCAACTGTTGCGTTATCGATCAATTCTTGCTTAACAGCAGGAATGATCAAATCATTGATGTTGAACGATAATCCACCGCGGAATGCCATGCGGTATCCAAGTGTTTTAATATCATCCAGGAACTTCGCAGTTGTTGGAACGTTTGTCCATTTAATGATGTCACCTACGATCTCTCTTAAAGACTTCTTAGTTAACAATGCATTGATAAAACCAACTGATTTAGGAACGTGTTGGTTAAAGATCACTCTACCAACAGTTGTTTCAATTAGTTTGTATGTTAATGAACCATCTTCATTTCTAAAGTTTGCTTTTACTCTGATATGAGCATGCAAGTCAACTTGTTTTTCGTTATAAGCAATGATCACTTCTTCCGCATTGTAGAAAGCTTTTCCTTCGCCTTTTACTTTTTCTGTATCAGTAGATTTTTTACCCTTGGTGATGTAATACAAACCAAGCACCATATCCTGTGAAGGAAGCGTGATTGGTGTACCATTCTGCGGGTTCAAAATGTTATGAGAAGAAAGCATTAATAACTGTGCTTCTAAGATTGCAGCGTTGCTCAAAGGAACGTGAACCGCCATCTGATCACCATCGAAATCGGCGTTAAAAGATGTGGTTACCAAAGGATGCAATTGTATCGCTTTACCTTCGATCAATTTAGGTTGGAAAGCCTGTATAGATAATCTATGTAGGGTCGGAGCTCTGTTCAACATTACCGGGTGACCTTTCAAAATATTTTCCAAGATATCCCAGATGATCGCTTCTTTTTTATCTACCAATTTACGGGCAGACTTAACAGTTTTAACGATACCTCTTTCAATCAATTTGCGAATGATAAATGGCTTAAATAATTCAGCAGCCATATCTTTTGGTAAACCGCACTCATGCATTTTCAATTCTGGTCCTACAACGATTACAGAACGACCTGAATAATCCACACGTTTACCTAGTAAGTTCTGACGGAAACGTCCTTGCTTACCTTTCAATACATCTGATAAAGATTTTAATGCACGTCCACCTTCTGCTTTAACAGCATTTGATTTACGACTGTTATCAAATAATGAATCGATTGCTTCCTGTAACATACGTTTTTCATTACGCAGGATAACTTCAGGAGCTTTAATTTCTAATAATCTTTTCAAACGATTGTTACGAATAATAACACGACGATAAAGATCATTCAAATCTGATGATGCAAAACGACCACCATCCAAAGGAACTAAAGGACGTAACTCAGGTGGAATAACCGGGATATATTGCATAACCATCCATTCAGGACGGTTGTTAATTCTTGTATTGGCATCACGGAAACTTTCTACTACGCTTAGACGCTTTAAGGCATCCGCTTTACGTTGTTGAGATGTTTCGTTAGCTGCAGAGTGACGAAGATCAAAACTTAATTGATCAAGGTCGATGCGTTGCAATAGATCATGCACCGCTTCTGCACCCATCTTCGCGATGAATTTGTTTGGATCTTCATCAGGCAAATACTGATTGTCTTTTGGTAAAGTATCCAAAATATCAAGGTATTCTTCTTCCGTTAATAAGTCACCAAAGTTTTGGCCCTTATCAGCACGGATACCTGATTGTATTACTACAAAACGTTCGTAGTAAACGATCGTTTCTAATTTTTTAGAACTCATTCCCAACAAATAACCAATTTTGTTAGGTAATGATTTGAAGTACCAGATATGAACAACAGGCACCACCAATTTGATGTGTCCCATTCTTTCACGACGCACTTTCTTTTCAGTTACTTCAACACCACATCTGTCACACACAATTCCTTTATAACGGATACGTTTGTACTTCCCGCAAGCACATTCGTAATCTTTTACCGGACCAAAAATTCTTTCGCAAAACAAACCATCTCTTTCAGGTTTATAAGTACGATAGTTAATTGTCTCAGGCTTCAACACTTCTCCGTAGCTTTTTTCCAGGATACTATCCGGAGAAGCCAAACCAATTGTGATCTGAGAAAAAGTTGATCTAGGACGATTTTCTTTTTTGAATGCCATATTTTTTAATTAATAATTGATAATTAATAATTGATAATTAAGTAAAAAACCAAAAACAAAAAGTAAAAATAGCTTGCACTATTTTTTACTTTTTATTTTTTACTTTTTATTTTATTCGAAAGTTAGATCTAAACCTAAACCTCTTAATTCATGAACCAATACATTGAATGATTCAGGAACACCTGGTCTTGGAATGTTTTCACCTTTCACAATTGCTTCGTAAGTTTTTGCTCTACCGATGATATCATCAGATTTCAATGTCAACAATTCTTGTAAAATGTTAGATGCACCATAAGCTTCCAGTGCCCAATGGCTGTTGCGTGATCAAACTGTATGGTCCGATTGAACGGGCATGCATTTTATCATCCACCATGTGGTGAAGTTTAATTACATAGATGATACCCACAGTTGCTTTCTGATCAAAGCGTTCACCTGTTTCTCCATCATATAAATAAGTATGACCGAATGTAGGTAGTTTAGCTTCGGCTATTTTATCAGCAATTTCTTCAACGCTTGCACCATCAAAGATTGGTGTTGCGAACTTCATTCCTAATTTTTCACCGGCCCAACCTAATACAGTTTCGTAGATCTGTCCAAGGTTCATACGACTAGGTACACCCAATGGATTTAATACGATATCAACCGGAGTTCCGTCTTCTAAGAAAGGCATATCTTCCTGGCGAACGATCTTAGCAACAATACCTTTGTTACCATGACGACCCGCCATTTTATCACCCACTTTCAACTTACGTTTGATAGCAAGATAAACTTTAGCCAATTTCAATACACCTGCAGGTAATTCATCCCCGATGCTGATGTTGAATTTTTCTCTTTTATAACGACCTAATTCTTCGTTGAATTTAATATTATAGTTATGCAATAGAACGTTGATCAAATCATCCGTTTTAGCATCGCCTGTCCAGTTAAGTGGATTTACATTTAAGTAATCAACGTTAGCTAAATTCTTTTGATTGAACTTAACGCCTTTACCGATCAATGATTCACCAAAGTTGTTGCTAACGCCTGCAGATACTTTTTCTTTCAATAAAGTATGCAATTTGCTTACAACAAGATCTAATAGATCAAGCTCATTCTTTTCATGCGTTTTTTCGATCTTATCTAAGCTAGCTTTTTCTCTAACCTTAGCGTTCTTATCTTTTTTAGCACGTTGGAATAATTTCTTATTGATAACAACACCTTCTGTACCACTTGGCGCTTTCAAAGAGGCATCTTTAGCATCACCAGCTTTATCACCGAAGATGGCACGTAACAACTTCTCTTCAGGAGTTGGATCGCTTTCACCTTTTGGTGTAATTTTTCCAATAATGATATCGCCTTCTTTAATATGAGCACCGATACGGATGATACCGTTAGAATCAAGATCTTTAGTAG
>Ga0207033_1055_pt1 | contig 24989 bp, 21 predicted proteins | sample Alteio_BWMinCont_35_FD_153262 | JGI IMG/M metagenome (GOLD analysis project Ga0207033, IMG submission 153262) | Enriched cells from forest soil in Barre Woods Harvard Forest LTER site, Petersham, Massachusetts, United States -... | ecosystem: Environmental > Terrestrial > Soil > Temperate forest >... | reverse complement strand
ACTATTTCAATTGATGAGACCACTTCGCCGGAAGATATAAAAACCATTGTTCGTTTTTTTGCCAGGGTAAAAGGCAAAACGCTGAATGATGTAAGTTTTGATGAGTTAAAGGAAAATCTTAAAACAGTTATCCCTGCTGAATTGCAGCGCAAATCAGCTTATTTAACACATGCACTATTCAATTCGCATCATTCGGAACATGAGATGCTGCGTTATATCAAATCGCTCGAAACAAAAGATTTGTCGCTTTGCCACTCTATGATCGCATTGGGTTCGTGCACAATGAAATTGAATGCGACGGCCGAAATGGTGCCGGTTACCTGGGCCCACTTTAGCAAGATACACCCCTTTGCACCAACCGACCAGGTTGGCGGTTATATGCAGGTATTTGACGAACTGAACAACTGGCTTTGTGAGATCACCGGCTTCGCGGCCATGAGCTTACAGCCAAATGCCGGGGCGCAAGGCGAATACGCCGGCTTAATGGTGATTCGTGCTTTTCATAAGGATAGAGGCGAAGGCCATCGCAACATAGCTTTAATCCCTTCTTCTGCGCATGGCACGAATCCGGCATCAGCCGCAATGGCCGGGATGAAGATTTTGGTTGTAAAATGTGACGATAACGGCAATATTGACGTTGCCGACCTTAAAGAAAAAGCGGAACAACATAAAGATGATCTGTCATGCCTGATGGTAACCTATCCCTCAACCCACGGGGTTTTTGAAGAATCGATTATCGAAATATGTGATATCATTCACCAGAATGGCGGCCAGGTTTATATGGACGGTGCTAATATGAACGCACAGGTTGGTTTAACGAGCCCGGCCAATATCGGGGCCGACGTTTGCCATTTGAACCTGCATAAAACATTTTGCATCCCGCATGGCGGCGGCGGCCCGGGTATGGGGCCAATCGGCGTTGCAAAACACCTGGTTCCTTATTTACCGGGGCACGCGGTTGTGGATATTGACAGGGGAAAGTCAATCCATGCTGTATCATCGGCGCCCTGGGGATCGGCTTCTATATTAATTATTTCTCATGCTTACATCGCTATGATGGGCAGTGAAGGACTTACAGATGCAACCCGCTACGCCATACTGAATGCCAACTATATTAAAACCCGCCTGGAGCATCACTACCCGGTTTTATACACCGGCGTAAATGGCCGCTGTGCACACGAAATGATTTTGGATTGCCGTGCATTTAAAAACTTTGGTATCGAGGTAACTGATATTGCCAAACGTTTAATGGATTATGGTTTCCATGCGCCAACCGTTTCTTTCCCGGTTGCTGGTACGGTTATGGTTGAGCCGACGGAATCAGAACCCAAACACGAGCTCGACCGTTTTTGTGATGCCATGATCTCCATCCGTCACGAAATTGATAGTGTAGAAAAAGGGATAGCTGATAAAACCGATAACCCGTTAAAAAACGCGCCGCATACTGCCTCGGTTATTACCGCCAATGAATGGGAACATCCATATACCCGTCAAAAAGCGGCATTCCCGCTGCCTTATGTTGCCGCCTATAAATTCTGGCCATCAGTTGGTCGCGTTAATGATACTTATGGCGACAGGACACTGATTTGCAGCTGCCCGCCGTTAACTGACTACGAGTTTGAAGAAAGCGAAGTGACAACGCCGGAATACGGAACGTGATATTGATGTGCAGATGTGCGGATTTTTGATGTGCGGATTTGAAGATTTGAAAAAATGAGATTTTAATACACGACATGCCGCCAACCTTTTTACCCTTTCTGGCATTTATGTTCTATATAGGAATAACGGCCATTGCTATAGCTGTATTTACTCCTATGTTGTTTATAAATTCTACAAGATTATTGGCCAAAAAGATTCTTATTACGATTTTAATTTCCTTTCCATGTTTAATTACCGTCGCAATTTTTTTTGGTTTATTGTTTTTGCTACCGGCTCTATTGTTTTCATGGTTAGCAGATAATAACTATATAGGACAAACGCCAGGAACTGTTTTAGTAATTACAGGACTATTTTTATTTATGAGCATAGTTGCCGCATGCTCTCTTTATGCCTGGTATTTTTTTAGCAGGATTATATATAAACTGCTTGAAAAACAATCTCCTGCAGAATTTCTCGATAACAGCAAAGTATTTAAGTACCTGCAACGATATTTAAAATTCAATAGCGCTTTTTTCCAGAAAAATGGCATTGTTAAGATAGTGGGCGTTCTGATTGGTTTTCCTATCACCGTTCTTATTTGTGTTTGTGTATATCTTGGGTTTTCAAATTTAATAGATGAAAAACCAACGCAGCAGGAACTTGCAGGAAAATATCACATAAGTAAAATAACGGTAGCAAATTTTGATAAATCTGTAATGAATAAATTTAAGCTTGAATTTAGGCCCGATGGTACGTTTGAGCTCACGTCTACACCGTTTATTGATGTTTGCAATAAAGGCAAATACAGCGTTGATTACCAGTCCGATTACAATGAAATTAGCTTTAACTGCAACAGTGCAACAACAACCGCACATATTGACCGGCATTCGGGTTATTATAGAATAGAGTTTATAATTGGCGATCCCGACAGCGGCGAAAGCATTTTTTTTGAAAAAGATAAATAGCGATCCGATCTCAGTTTTCAAGTTAAGATAAACCTGGACATGCCGCCGTCCCAGTAATTTCGTTTCACCAGAAATAGACAGCAGACTATAGTGGGGATATCAAGGGTTGATGAGGATTATAAATTAATTTTAACATACCAGAGATTCTGTTAATTCTTAAATTCTGTAAATTCTGATTCAGACATCTGAAAAATTCACCGCCAAAATCCCTTCTTTTACCGACTTCTTTTTGCCGCTAACCTAATTCATATTGCCGTTTTTGCTATCCGGACGTAATTTTAGATCAGATTTTAAACACAACCATAATCTGAAATAAAATGGACGCTTACCAAAACTCGTATACCGGATTTGAAAGCATGACAATGGATGAATATAGTTTTATTCACCACGCTTCCGCAGGGCTTAGCAACAACCAGATGCAAACTTTTATGTTGGTTTATAACAGCAGGAGAAAAAATCCTAATGATATATTAATGGCAACCTTATTAGGCTTTTTAGGCGTTGCCGGGCTGCAAAGGTTCATGACGGGACAGTATATGTTAGGCTTTCTTTATTTGATCACCGGCGGCTTTTTTGGCATCGGTACGCTTATAGACCTCTTTACCTACAAAAGCATCGCCAATGATTATAATCGTCACCTGGCTTATGAATGTTACCATATTGCAAGGGTAAACAACTAATAATATTCAGTAACTCCATCATATATTACAAAAAAATCCACTCTGTGCTTCGGGTGGATTTTTTTTTAAAAGCTTAAAGCGAAAAAGTTATAGCGAAAAGCTAATAATCGCCTTCCCCCCTTTAGAGAAACCGAATTTGGCTTTCTGCTTTTACCTTTCAGCTTTCACCTCATTTCCCCATCGATTTCTCACGCACCTCTTTAAACTCCGAACCCTTTTTCCAACCTGGGAAAGTAGTTTCGTTGCTTAGCTTAATCCCAACATTAAATAATAGGTTGGCCACTTCTGCCATACCACCTGCATCCATGGCATCCGAATAATTATCGGACGGCTGGTGATAGTGCAGATCGCTGTATTCCTTTTGCTTTTGTTTTCCCCAGGCTTCCCCGTGCAGTGTGCTTTCAGCGCCGTTATTTATATCAAGCGCCGGAACGCCCACCATTGCAAAACTAAAATGGTCGGAACGATAGTAACCGCCTGCTCCGGGGTTTTTATCACCGGTAATAGTTTTACCTTCCTGCTTTGCAAGTTCTTCAATATAACCTTCCAGGTCATTTTGACCTTTGCCGGTTATCGAAAAGTCATTGGTTTCGCCGTAATTGCCTAAAGCATCCATATTAAGATCGGCAACAGTTTTGTTGCGCGGGTAAACGGGGTGGGTGGCATAATATTCGGAACCCAGCAAGCCTTGTTCCTCTCCCGTTACCGTTAAAAACACAATTGAACGTTTGGGCTTATCCTTTAGTTGGGCAAATGCCCTGGCAACGCTTAAAACAGCTGCTACGCCACTGGCATTATCAACAGCGCCATTATAAATGCTATCCCCTTTTGCATCAGGTTTACCAACACCCAGGTGGTCCCAATGGGCCGTATAAAGAATATATTCACCGGGCCTTGCACTTCCTTTCAACAAAGCAATCACATTATGCGAGGTAGAGTATTTTAATTTGTTATTAATTGTTAATGTGACGTTAAGATTTAGCGGAATAGCCTTAAAATCCCGTTTGCGGGCAATGGCACGAATATCCCCCGTTATCCCGGCCGCCGAAAAAAGTTTATTAGCAGCGCCTTCGGTCATCCAACCTTCCACTTTACACCTTGAAAGGTGCTTGTCTTTTTGCTCCAAATAAAGCTTGGCGCCTGTAAAGCTGTTGTTCACAACACTCCAGGGATAACTCGCCGGTACAGTTTGATGAACAATAATTATCCCCGCCGCACCTTGCCTTGCGGCTTCTTCATATTTATACGTCCATCGGCCATAATAGGTCATGGTATCCCCTTTAAACAAAGTACTGTCGCCCGATTTAAAACCGGGGTCGTTGACCAGCACAATTACTGTTTTACCTTTCACATCAAGGCCCGCGTAATCGTTCCAATTATATTCCGGTGCCACTACGCCGTATCCTGCAAATACAAGTGGAGAATTTTTTAGCTGCACCGAATCAAGTTCCCTGCGGGTTGATGCCACAAAATCAGTTGAGCTATTTAAGGTTATCGCTGTTTTCCCTCCGGATATCTCCATTGTAGATGATGGTGAACTTGTAATTTCAACCATTGGTACATCCTGAAAATAGCTGCCATTATTGCCAGGCTCGAGCCCCAGCTTTTTAAACTGCGATGAAATATAATTTATGGCTTTGGTTTCGCCCGGGGTAAAAGGTTTTCGCCCTTGCAACGAATCGTTCGCCAATACAGCAATATGGCTTTTTATCTCATCCCCTGTTATAGTATTGACGTTTTCGTTGTGTTTACATCCTGCAAATAAAATTATTACTACCGCAAATAACATGCAGGCGCTGTTCATTCTCATAAGTATTTGTTATTTTTTCAAAAATAGAAAAAAAGCCTTAATGGTAAGAATGATCATACCGAACGGAAACGAACAGTTTATTGTATCAAAATAGTGCAGTTAAATATTTTGAATTTAATTTTAAATTACTGATAATTAGACATTTAATATAACGGCATATAGTTTGATCGCCAATTTAAAGTAATAGAGAAATCATCATGAACCACCGCAAACAACCGGTACGGCGCACTTATTTAGAAGACCGTTTCGAGATTTTAATAAAAAGGCAAAAAACAGGGGTAGCAACGTTTAGTGAACTGACCGAGCTGGATGAAATTGTAAACAGGTACCCGGAAATCAGGAACAGGATTATCCTGGAAGACATGCTATTGGAGGGGATGGATGAATTTAATGAGCCAACAAATGGCCCTGCAATGGAGGATATTCCTGCTATTCCGCAAATACAAAATCGAAGCTTGGTGAGCCGGTTAAAATCACTGTTAAGGCGTATTTTCAATTCTCAAATTTCAATTGTAAAAACCGGGGAAATCATAATTGGAACAAAGTTAATGGCATTTTGAAAAGTCGGCGGGATAAAGCAGGTCTTCCAGCTCGCTGCGCCTTTAATTCATTGATTTTCTTATTTCTGAATCTGCAAATTCATTTACTTAATATTGATTTTAAGAAAATAAAATTAAGTCTCCTGATAAACACGGTTTTTTTAATTGCGAAATAGTTGTTTAAAGTCAGAGATATCATTTGCAATTTTTTTTAACCTGTTCTTTAACTTTTTACAATTTTGATAAAAAATTGTCCGTTTTACGAAGAATTTTTAATTATGAAAATCAAAAAGTCTCACTAATCAGGCTTTTTATAAAATATCATGCTTAACTAATAAATGTTCTTTTATTTTAAATATAATTTTTAATATAATTTATTAATTTTTAACTAATAAATTATCGTGAATCAATTATTTTTGCCGTTTCCCGCGTTTCCTATCAAAATAATAGCACACTTTCATTTTCTTTCTCATTGATTAATAAGCACTTGACAATATGAAATATACATTTTATATTTATAATATCCAATAAATCCTGAGATGGCCCGTAAACATTTTAAGAAAGTACTTTTAGTTGCACCAGATGTATTCCCCAATCGGTTACTAACCGATTACAAGAACATTAAACATATTACAACCTTAAGCAGTATTTTTCCTTCCTTAAACGAGTTAAAACCGGATATCGTCATTTTTGACTATGATTATACAGGAGAAATTATCGAAAAGATTATTCGGAGGATCAAGATCAATAATTTTTATAATAAGCTAAAAATTTGCTGTTACAAAAATGTTCCGGATCAGGAAAAAGATAGTTTGTTAAAGGCGCTTGGAGTAGATTATCTCATCTACCAGGAAGACCTTGTTAAGCCTGAAAAGAATAAAACCTTGTTAACTAATTTTGGTGCGATTTTCGATACCTCCATTTTTAAGTGGGTTGCAAACGCTTCTCATTAAGTCAAATTATTAAGTCCATTACGCCGCTCAGCTGCCTGCTTCTTTCATCAATACTATCGTACAGCACAGGTATTGATTTTAAAAATTTAATATTTTTTAGGATTTTACGATTTTTTTAATAAGGCTGTAACCTTTTAACATCCATTTCGTAAAAAGAACTTCGGACAGAGATATTTGTGGGCGATCATTAAACCTTTACGTTATAAACTGGCAATTGAAAATATAAATATATATTATCCATATCACCTCTAATTAATTGATTATGATGTATAGTAAGTCCGAAAAGGTATTATTGGTTGCGCCCAATATATTTTCGGTTCAGCTATTGGCAAGTAACAAACAAGTCAAACACATCACTTCTGTCGATCGTGTTTTCCCTGTTATCTATGAGATGGCGCCCAACATGATAGTATTTGATTATGATTACTTAAGTGAGGACATGGAAAAAATATTGCGCCGCATCCGCACAAATCCTTACTATAATAAAATTAAAATATGCTGCTTTAAAAGTAGCCCCAACCGGAAAATTGATAGCTTTTTAAAAATATTAGGCGTCAATCATGTGATTTATAAAAATGAATTGCATAATCCTACCAAAGCTGCTATCAACCATGTTAAATCAATATTTGATTCCAACATTACCGATTTGCTGGTAAATGCTTCATTTTAAATCAAGCTATTCAATTTATCCATTCAAACTTTGTATAAGGTACAAGCACATCAGGTATCTTAATGCCAGTTTCCGTTTGATTATTTTCCAGCAAAGCCGCAACAATGCGGGGCAATGCCAAGGCGCTGCCGTTGAGGGTATGGGCAAGTTGAGTTTTGCCTTCGGCATTACGGAAACGGAGTTTTAAGCGGTTACTCTGAAAAGTTTCAAAGTTTGAAACGGAAGATACCTCCAGCCAGCGCTGCTGCGCCGCGCTCCAGGTTTCCATATCGTGGGTTAATGCGGCGGTAAAGCTCATATCACCACCGCATAAACGTAAAACACGGAAAGGCAATCCTAATTTTTCTAATAAGCTTTGTACATGCAGGCACATTTGTTCATGAATCTTGTATGATTCGTCGGGATGTACAATCTGTACAATTTCAACTTTATCAAATTGGTGCAGTCGGTTCAATCCGCGAACATGTGCACCATAAGAGCCCGCCTCCCTGCGGAAACATGGCGTATACCCACAATTTTTTATAGGCAGTTCATCGGCCTTTAAAATTACTTCGCGGTACATGTTGGTAATCGGCACTTCAGCGGTTGGGATAAGATATAAATTATCGTTGCCCACAAAGTACATCTGTCCTTCTTTATCAGGAAGCTGACCTGTGCCAAATCCTGATGCTTCATTAACCATCAGCGGCAGCATTACCTCACTATAACCTGCCTTTTCGGCTTCATCCAAAAAAAAGCTGATCAAAGCGCGCTGCAGTTTCGCCCCTTTGTTTTTATATACGGGGAAACCAGCGCCGGTGATCTTTACACCAAGCTCAAAATCAATCAGGTTATATTTAGCTGCAAGTTCCCAATGCGGCAGGGCATTAGCGGGCAAATGCGGTTTGGCCCCACTTTCCAGCACAACTTCATTATCTTCAGGCGTAAGGCCTGGTGGGACAGAGTTATGCGGCAGGTTTGGCAGCAGCACAAGCCTTTGATATAGTTCATCTTCTACGACGGTTAATTGCTCACCTAAAGTTTTTATATCCTCTTTCCAGGTACCCGTTTTTGATTTAAGAATTTCTGCTTCCTCCTTTTTACCGGCGCGCATCAACTCGCCTACCTGTTTCGCCCCGGCATTAGCTTCAGCCGAAATATTATCAAGACTTGTTTGAGTTTGACGGCGTTTATCATCCAGGAGAATAATTTCGTCAACCAAAAGTGGTTGTTTAAAATTTTTTACAGCCAAACGTTCCAAAACCTGTTCCCTGTTATCGCGGATATAACTAACTTGCAGCATTGATTTTATTTTTAGGCAAAGATATAATTAGTTCATGGTTCATGGTTCATAGTTCATGGTTTTTTGTCCATAGACCATGGTCAATGGTCCATAGACCTAATTTATAAATATCAAGCTGCCCACCCTTTTACTATGGACTATGGTCTATCGACCATGGACAACTATGAACAATGAACAAAAAAGGTAAACTATACTTAGTCCCCACGCCGATAGGCAACCTGGAAGATATGACTTTCAGGGCTGTCCGCATTTTAAAGGAAGCCGACCTGATTTTGGCAGAGGATACCCGCACTTCGGCGCCATTACTGAAGCACTTTGATATTCATCAAAAAGTATTTTCGCACCATCAGCATAATGAACACCAATCGGCTAATGAGATCGTTCGGTTTTTAAAGGAGGGGAAAAATATCGCGCTGATATCTGATGCAGGCACACCCGCCATATCCGATCCGGGTTTTTATTTGGTTAGGGAGGCTTTGAAAAATGACCTGGAAGTTGAGTGTTTACCCGGTGCCACTGCTTTTGTGCCCGCGCTGGTTAATTCGGGTTTCCCGACAGACCGTTTTTGTTTTGAGGGATTTTTACCCTTGAAAAAGGGCAGGCAGACCCGCTATAAAACATTAGCAACCGAAGAACGCACGATCATACTTTATGAGTCGCCGCACCGTTTGTTAAAAACATTGGATGAAATGGCGACTTATTTTGGCGCTGAGCGGCAAATATCAATATCACGTGAGCTGACAAAAATGTTTGAGGAAACTGTAAGGGGCACGGTAGCAGAGGTAAAGCTGTATTTTGAAACACACCCGGTGAAGGGGGAGTTTGTGATATGTGTGAGCGGGACCTAACACCTGGTAACTTAAAAGGGTGAATATGGAAACTTATTTAAACAGCGTAAAAAAGCGGTTTGAATCTTACAAAACGCTTGGTGAAAAAACATTTGATCAGCTTAGTGATGAGCAATTGTTTTGGCAATACAATGAGGAAAGCAATAGCATTGCCACTATTGTAAAACACTTGTCGGGCAACATGCTTTCGCGATGGACAGATTTTTTAACCAGCGATGGTGAAAAACAGTGGAGGGACAGGGACACAGAATTTGAAAATGATATAAAAAGCAGGCAGGAGTTATTAGCAATATGGAATAATGGCTGGGATTGCTTGTTTAACGCCCTTGATTCGATAAAACAAGATGATTGGCAAAAGGATATTTATATCCGTAACGAACGCCATAGTGTAGTTGATGCCATCAACAGGCAACTGGCCCACTATCCATATCATGTAGGGCAAATTGTATTTATAGGGAAAATGCTTGCAGGTGCAAAATGGGAATCACTGTCTATACCCAAAGGACACTCAGCGACTTTCAACGCGGAAAAATTTACAAAGCATGGGAATAAACCATCTTAACTATACATTTGCCCCATAATTATACCATACGCTAAATTAATGAAGAAAAACATCCTTTTAGCCATCCTTTCTGGCTTGTTACTTTGGATTGCCTGGCCGCCAACACATTATTCTACATTCTTATTATTTGTCGGCTTAGTGCCGATGTTGGTGGCTGTTGAAAATATCATCAGGTCAAACTATACCAAAAAAGGAAAAAAAATATTCGGAACAGTTTTTCTCGGTTTTTTTGTTTGGAACACCTTATCTATTTATTGGGTGTACAATGCTTTAAAAATGGTGGGCGAAGTTGTTGCTTTGCCCATTTCAATAATACCCTATTCATTAGGCCCATTATTAATGGCAACGGCCTTTTGGCTGTATTACCGGCTTAGGCTAACTACAAACAGGGGAATAAGCTTATTTGGCCTGGTTTGCTTTTGGATAGGCTACGAATACCTGCACCAAAGCTGGGACCTTGCCTTCCCCTGGATGACGCTTGGAAATGGTTTTGCCATAACCCATCAATGGGTACAATGGTATGAATACACCGGCGTTTACGGCGGCACTGTATGGATATGGACATTGAATATCCTGCTATTTTTAATTTATATAGGGTTAAAGGAGGGGCAAAATAAAGGGTTAAGAATAAAACTTATTTCAGCGTTTGTAATTGTATTGGTTCTTCCCCTTAGTTTTTCTTTGTACAGGTATTACAGCTACGAGGAACAGCGTAATCCGTCGAATATTGTGGTTGTTCAGCCAAACATTGATCCTTATGCCAAGGAAACAACCATGCCCGCTTCCAAACAGATCAGCATATTAACTCACCTTTCCGACTCATTGAGCCAGGCTAATACCGAGTTTTTTTTATGGCCCGAAACAGCAATACCAGACGGGCTGAATGAAGATAGTATCCGCGCAAATAATTACTTTTTGCAGGCACAGCATTTTTTAAATAAATACAAAAATGGCAACCTTATTACCGGCGCCGAAACTTTTAAACTTTACAGTACACAAGCGACTCCAACAGCAACTTACGACCCACACGGACATTTATATTATGATAGCTTTAATGCAGCCGTAAACATTGAAAACTCGGCCGAGGTGCAGTTTTATCATAAATCCAAACTGGTGCCAGGCGCGGAATCTTTACCATTCGGTTCTGCCTTATCTTTTTTAAAACCTGTATTTGAGCATTTAGGCGGTGCTACAGGCGACTATGGCAGCCAGGCTGAGCCAGGGGTGTTTTATTCGCAAAGTGGTATAGGTGTGGCCCCGGCCATTTGTTATGAATCTATATGGGGCGAATGGATAGCGGGATCAGTGCGCAAGGGCGCCCAATTTATAGCCATTATTACCAATGATGGCTGGTGGGAAGATACACCCGGTAAAGACCAGCACCTTGATTATGCCAAACTGCGCGCCATTGAAACCCGCCGCTGGGTTTGCCGTTCGGCCAATACCGGCATTTCGGCTTTTATCAACCAGCGCGGCGATGTAGTGCAGCATACCAATTGGTGGGTAAGAACCGCTATAAAACAGGATATCAACCTAAATTCCGATCTTACCTTTTATGTACTTCATGGTGATTATTTAGCTAAGGTCGGGAGTTTGCTGGCTGTGTTGGGGATAGTTTTTGTTGTAATAAGAATGATAAGGCGGAAATAAAATCCGATTCGCCAGTTGGCGGATCGAAATCCGAAATCCTTCAAGCATCCCGGCTCAAAATAAATGCCATCAGATCATGTATAGGTTGCTGAATAATTTTACCTACATGGATGCCATTCTCTTTGCAAACCGCTTTCAGTTCATCGGCAAAAACGTAAGCGATTGAGCCTACAAAATGACATTTATACTTGTGATATTGTGGGTATGATTTAATATTTGTCTCAATAAATTCAATTAATCCCATGCGCAGCAGGTTTTGGGCATAATCAGATTGCCGTATGCTGCCTAAAAATTTGCTGAATGAAGCCAGGTATGAATTGGGGTTAGGTGTTTGATAAACATTTTTTATTACAATTTCTTTATCAAGGTGATATTCATCATCGAACTTTAAACTGATCTCTTCGGGCATATTGCCGTATAAAAAATCAGTGATCAATGCCTTGCCAAACCAGGTACCCGAGCCCTCATCGCCCAAAACATAGCCCAGGCCGTGCTGCCCGTCGTGTATGTCCTCGCCGTCAAAAAATGAAATATTAGACCCCGTGCCCAATACGCAGCAAAGACCCTTTTCGTGCCCGCAAGTTGCATAAGCACAACCTAAAAGGTCACTATCCACGCTCACATACGATTTGCTAAAAAAATTACTGATTGCATTCGAAACAATTTCATGCCTGTCGGGGCTTGAGCAGCCAGCTCCAAAAAAATATATTTCACTGATATCAGGAGCATAAGCTATCATATCCTTAGCCTGCTCCTGTAATATCTTAATAATTTCTTTTTCGGTTAAAAAATAGGGATTAAGTCCGGCCGTCCTGAATTGCTTTGTTTCCTGTTGCGAAAGGGTGAGCAACCAGTCTGTTTTTGATGACCCGCTGTCAGCCACTAAGATCATGGACAAAGTTCTTCGAGTGCTTTTATTGTGAGAGGTTTATGAATAAACTGTGTGATATATTTATTATCAGTAGATTTTCTCATATCCAAAGGATCAAGAGAGGAAGATAGCATGAATATTCTTATGTGCGATTTATCAATATCGATCTTGTCAAATTCTTCTAAAAACTCAAAACCACTCATTAATGGCATGCGGACATCCAAAAAGATCACATCGGGTTTTACGATCCCCTCACGCAAAGAATTTATTGCCTCCGTTGCTGAACGGACAACAGTAATCGTTTCGGCAAAGTTGCCGCCTTCCAGGATTTTCCGGGTTACGAAATTATCAATGTAATTGTCATCGATAAGCAAACAGGTTTTGAAGCAAATAGCCATTGAGTTCAAAAATAGCTTTTTAAACTAATTAAAAATATAGTTATTTAAAAATAATAAATGATTTTTTTTATTGATGTATATAAAGCATGTCTATCAAGCATTTTACAACAGTAAAACAAGTACTTACTATGAAAAATTTATAAATTGCCGCCTGAAAAAACTATCTACGTAAATAAACACAGTGCACTTAGTTAATAATTTAAACTGCCCTTCCTGAATGAAATCCATCAAGTTAGCAACACTTTTTTCTATAATATTATTTTTTATGGATACAACTATCAGCAATGCTGCAAACGCTGTACAAATTTCCTATTTGGTAACTTTTCCTGAAGCCCAGGCACATTATGTTGATGTTGAAATGAATATTTCAGGATTAAACCAAAATACTTTAAACCTTAAAATGCCTGTTTGGACACCTGGTTCATACCTGGTCAGGGAGTTTTCGAAAAATGTGGAGTCATTCAGCGCTTCATCTGATGGTAAGGTGTTACCCTCTCCTAAGGTCACTAAAAATTGCTGGCGTATTCAAACCTCAGGTTTATCATCTATTACCGTTGTTTACAGGGTTTATTGTTTTGAAATCTCCGTCCGCACCAGTTTTGTAGATGCTTCCCATGGTTTCCTGTCAACCACAGGTATTTTTATGTATCCTGATAAAATGCTGCACCTGCCTTCAACTATCCATATTGAACCTTATAAAGGATGGACAAAAGTTTCAACCAGTTTAGAAGAGGTAAACGGCGATCCTTTTACCCTGACAGCTCCCAATTACGATATATTATTTGATTCGCCTATAGAAGTTGGCAACCAGGATGTTTTTGGATTTGATGCCGCAGGCGTAAAATATGAAGTGTGTATGGTTGGCGGCGGTAATTACGACAAAGAACGCCTGAAAGTGGATATGGCAAAAATAGTGGAACAGGAAACTGCCGTATTTGGTGAAAACCCCAATAAGCATTATGTTTTTATTGTACATAATTATTTTCGCGGCGGGGGCGGGCTTGAGCATTTAAGTTCAACCACATTAGGCGCATCCCGTGATAGTTACTCCACTGAAAACGGCTATCGTAACTTTTTGGGCTTAGTGGCGCACGAACATTTCCACTTGTGGAATGTAAAACGCCTTCGCCCGATTGCATTAGGCCCCTTTAATTATGATGCCGAAAATTACACAACCGACCTATGGATTGCAGAGGGTTTTACCGCTTATTACCAGAATATTATTTTACGGCATGCCAATATTACATCGCCCGAAATTTATTTAGAAGCTGCCGCAAACGAAATTAATATTATTGAAAATACGCCGGGGGCTAAAATACAGGCTTTGGCCGATGCCAGTTTTGATGCCTGGATAAAAGCATACCGGCCAAATGAAAATTCCGGAAACACTACTATATCCTATTATGATAAAGGTGCGGAAGACGCCATGATGCTTGATTTGGAGATTATAAATAGTACGAATGGCAAATATTCACTTGATGACGTTATGAAGTATATGTACGATACCTATTACAAGCAAAAGAAGCGTGGTTATACCGATGTAGAATTTAAGCAGGCCTTTGAAAAATTTGCAGGTAAAAACCTGGACGATTTTTATAATAATTACATTTACGGTTTAACACCGATTGATTATAACAAATATCTTGGTTACGCCGGGTATAAAATCACAGATGAAATGGCCGCCACTAACGACCCAACCCTGGGAATAGCGCTTGCGAATAATAATGGCAAAAAAATAGTCACGGCCGTTCTGCGGGGAAGCGCCGGCTGGATTGACGGCATTAACGTTAATGATGAACTTACTGCTATTGACGGCCTGCCGATAGCCGATCCTGCCACAATGCTTATTGGCAAAAAGGTAGGGGATAAAATTTCAATAACCGTAAGCCGGGATGGTTTACCTATTACACTACCTGTAACACTTTTACGGAATAACAGGGTTAAATACAAAATTGAAGAATTGCCTGATGCTACCCCGCAACAATTGTTGGTTAGGAAGAAGTGGCTTAAATTGGTTGATTAAGTGAGTGGTTGATTGAGTTGGATTGAGTTAACAATATAATCCAATTTATAAAACGAAGTATCCAAAACAATTTTTGATGAATTGACATTATATCAATTAAACACATCGATTATGAACTCCATATTATATGTCATAGCCGCTATACTAATTGTAGTTTGGGCAGTTGGTTTCTTTTTTACCGCAATAGGCGCTATAATACACTTATTACTGCTCATCGCCCTCGTTTTCTTCATATTCGGGCTAATCAGGAGGCCTACGGCGGTTTAGTAATTTCAGGCGCCTTTTTTTGTATTTAAGCTTTGCATCAGTTGGTCGTAAAGGTCATCACCAGTAGCTTGATGTGGTTTCAATTTTTTAATTGTGGCGCGTTTCCCTTTTGATTTTGCCATGATGATCTTAAGCAGTTCATCGTTGTACTCATCCTTGAATTTAGAAACATCAAAATGCTCAGAATATTGCTTAATAAGCGCCAGGCCTACATCAAGCTCTTTTTTGCTGACTGTTACATCATCGCCAATATCCAAATCGCCTGTACTTCGTATTTCCTGCGCAAAGCGGATGCGCGTTACTACCAATACATTTTCAACCGGGTGAATAATACAAAGGGATTCGGTATTACGCAAAACAAAACGCGCCAACCCAGACTTTTTTGATTTTATAAGCGCTTGCACCAAAAGCGCATAGGCCTTATTGTTTTTGGTATCAGGCTCTGTATAGTACGATGTTTCATAAAACATGGGATTTACATCAGCGATATCAACAAAGCTTTCAATCTCGATCACCTTGCTTTTCTCGGGAGCGGCATCCTCAAAATCATGCTCATCCACTATCACATAGTCGTCATTCAGCTTATATCCTTTTACAATTTTATCATAAGGGACTTCCTTATGGGTGTTTTCGTTTACCCTTTGGTAACGGATGCGCGCATGATCACGACCATCCAGCATATCAAAATCAAGCGAGCTGCTTTGAATTGCCGAATATAATTTTACCGGGATACTTACCAACCCAAAACCAAGAGAACCTTTCCAGATAGATCTCATAACCAAAGTATTATTATACAAGCATAACCAATGAAAGCGGGAAAGGGTTTTAGCTATTGGCTTTTTGCAGTGTTTTAAGTTCAGTATTCCAATGATTATTGCTGGCCATGCAATTTAAACTTGATTTTAATTAACCAATATCCCGCATAAATTCCTTATCCTTAGCTATTGGTTCAATTAATTCAGGCTGATGATCGTAGTTTATCAATGGCCTGAGTTTAGTTTCAGTAAGCATTGGATACGTATTTTCTATCGTTTCATCTTCCCGGTGGGGCAAAATTTGCACCTCTTGTGCATAGCTATAGCCTAATTTTTTGTTTTCTTCTTCTATAAAATTAAATAAGTCGCCAAGGCAGGCATAAACAGCTTGTAAATATTTAAAATTCGTTGATGTAAGGCTCTTTCCAGAATCGTCAGGGCCTTTGCCTGGTTCACAAAAATTAAGTTTAGTTATAATCCCATTAATGAGTTCAACTTCAAACTTGCCCTCATTATGCCATTTCAGGCTATTTTTTATTTCTCTGAAGTGATCCATGTTCTTAGTAATTATGCATTCATTTAAACATCTTTTAACAGTTACACTAATACGATATGCAATTTCTGTCTCTTTATTTTAACATCAAGTGCTATGCCAAATCGAATTCGGGGCAAAACTTTTAATACGTAGTAAAAAAGTCTCCCGGCTATTAATTAGAAGAATATTTATTTACTTATTTGAAATAAATTTTGAAAATCAGTTCAGAAAATATCTTTTATTTCCGGTAAAAAGGATACCCCTTATGTATGTTTTTGTACACAGTTATCATTAAGGAGCACTACCTATGGCCGAATTGAGAACAAAACCAAGGGAAATAACTATGGAAAGTTTTTTGAATACAGTAGCTGATGAAAAGGTACGAAAGGATTGTTGTATCCATTATATGTAAACCTTTTGAAAAAAGTAACCCTTGAAAAACTCTTAACCGGCTTATCTCCCCAAAAGGGGAATATATTCCCTATATGTTTTAGCAGGCTTTGAGGGATGGCGGGACTCTTTGCAAAATAATTGATTTTTTGAATGATCTTTTAAATTTTCAAAATACGAATTTCTTAAATCAACGAAATCCCAAAATCAAATAAAATCAGCGGTTCAGACAAGCAATCATTGCCCAACCCCATACTTCTTCGCTATCTCGGGGTAAACCACATTCATAAAATCATTCGCTTTAAACTCTTTATTTTTATCATCACGGTCAAATATACCTTCCCAGCTGCCTATCGGTTCCCATATAAATGAGCCTACCGCTTTTCCGTTTGGTACATTAAAGGCAATATCATTTACCTCGCGTTTAAGCTGTGAATATTCGGCAACCATTACCTGCTGCTTGTACCTTTTTGCGAGGTCGGCCATATTATTTTTCAAGTCAGTCGGGGTGCCGTGCCATTTTGGATAGTAAGATAACCCGATCACATCGAAAGGGACATTGCGTTTAGCCATGTTATCCAAAAAAAACTTTGCTTCCGGGTTCTGTCCACCCAAAGCAATGTGGAGCATAATAATAGTATTCGGGCTAACTGCATGGACACCTTTAACACCTTCGTAGATCAATTGTGCAAGGCTGTCGAGATTATTGATCTCACCTTCCGGCCAAACCATACCATGGTTAATTTCATTGCCCACTTGTACCATATCAGGAGCAGTTCCCTGGTCTTTTAATTGCTGCATTACATTCACCGTATAATCATACAGCGACTTTTTTAGGGCAGTAAAGTCCTCCCCAACCCATGCAGCAGGTTTATTTTGCTGCTGCGGATCGGCCCAGTAATCGCTGTAATGAAAATCGAGTAAAAATTTCATCCCGGCGGCTTTTATACGTTTGGCCATTGCCATAGCGTGTGCCAGGTCGCAAAAGCCCTGTTTGGGCGAATATCCCTTCGGGTTAGCAGGCTCATTAAATATCCGAAGCCGGATATAGTTAAACCCATGGGCCTTCATTATTTCAAGTGCATCGCCGGGTACGCCATTATCCGAAAATTTCATGCCCCTGCTTTCCAATTGCGCGAGAAAGGAAATATCTGCGCCTAAAATTTTATCCTTCACTTTTTTAGGCACATATTTATCCTCTGTAACTACGTGCGCTGTGCCCGGTTGTACGGTATGTATCTCTGTTGAACCGGTGTACAGGCTATCCGCTTTAACTTCAAACTTTACAATTCCCCTGGTGTTACCTGCTTGCAATATTACGTGGCAACTGCCTGTTAAATTAGCCTGCCACGTGCTGTCTGTTAAAGCTTTAAAATCTGCCGCATCATTTACACTTAGAATTTTGGCATCCCCTTTTATATGAAAGGTAACCAAAACCTTTGCATTGGCTATGCTATCACCCCGGCTATCTATAATTTTTACATTTATCAAAGCCTTATCCTTACCGTCCGCTATCATGGTGGTTTTATAAGGGGTGATCTGTATTTCAGAAGGCACACCTGGCGGCTTTGGTTTCCTCCGTCCCTGCGCATTAACCGTCGTTATCGCGAAAAGCATTAAAAAAATGATCAGCAAATTACTTTTAAGCTGATTGAAAAGCATGGTTTGAGTGTGTTTTAACATAACGTTACAATTGGTATGCTAAAGATAGAGTTTAAAAATGTATAGATGACAATTAATTAGGGGAAAGTGTGTTTATAACTGGATTTTTACAAAGAGGATGATAAGTTCCCCCGTCATGCCGTCCGACCTTTGGCAAACGGCATGACATTTTATTATACAAGAACCTACTTTTCCTCCGCCATTGCAGCCACCGCCTGCAAAAACCAGGCGGCGTGGGGGATCCACTGTTCTGTCCAGCGCCATTCGTTGCCTTTATCCTCGGTTTTAAAATCAATGCCGCTGCCATCGCCATTGCCTTCTTTGCCGGTAATGCCATTGGATACCCCTCCCCTTTCGGACCCGTGCCCAAAATTGGAATGCATATAAGGCACATTGTTTTTACCAAATCCATACATAAAACATATAGAATAAGGATTGCAACCCAATACCCATGATACCTGCTGCGAGGCAAATTCTGCAAGCGGTTCCTTTACGCCCCAATTACCTTTTTGCGGGTAAACCAATCTGCCGCCAACCAAAGCCGCCGTTGCCAGCGAACCTAACCGTGCATCTTCACCCTGCCACCACCAGCCTGTTTCATTATCATGCGGTATAAAAAACCCATCCTTAACCACGCCACTGTACAAAAACGACTGCCGGGCATACCCAAATGGATTGCTTACCTTATTGGTTACCGCAAGGTTATAGTCCAGTGCTTTTTTAATGGTAAATAATGCTTCGGCGCGCATCACTTCATCTTTTTCTTTAGTCAGGTAACGGGCTAAAGCCACCACAGGCAACCCTGCATCAGAGGCATGCCAGTAAGGGCGGTTGGCGTCATTTGCAATAAAATAGCCTTCCGGCGTCATACGTTTTGTAAGATTGTGCGCCCGTTTTCTTGCTTCATCGCGGTAAAGCGGGTTATCTGTCGCTATCCAAAGCTCAGTAGCAGCCATCAGGGCGCAATAGTCATCAATAATGTTTTCCTTGCCGTCATCATCGTATTTGGTATTGTTGACGAGCAGGTGTGCAAATGCCCTTTTTGCCCCGTCGAGGTATTGCTGCGAGGTAAATTCGCCATTCTTTTTCCATTGCGAGATACGGGCCAGTGCTGCAATGGCCATGCCCCCGCCCTCGCGAAAAGCGCATTGATATTCATCGGTAGTAACACTATTGGCATGCAGGCCAACTATACGGCGGGCATTAGGGTCTTTATTAAAATAGCTGAAAACTATCATATAAAAATAGTCGTCTTTTGATAACGCCCTCATCATATAATCGGCGCCATAAAGCGCTTCGTTATCCAATGAATCGTTGATGTTCCATTTCTTCAGCAATCCGGGAATAGCCTCCGAAGCGCTTACCATTGACCATACCACCAGCGGCGTTTGCTGCGGCGACATGAAATTCGCGTAAGCCAAATGCGAAAAATATTTACTCACATCCCCGGATGCATCGCACCAGCCGCCACGCATATCTACAATTTTATCGCTGCCAATCATGTGCATGTGTGCATCGGCTGCTAACTCAGCCGGGGTATTGGCCCGCTGTTTATTGTAATAATGGATAATGGATGAAATGGTAAGCTTTGCCAGTGCATCTTCCTCAATTTGAAACGGGTATGAAACATAGGTTGTGCCATCAACTACTATACTTAAACTATATTTTCCGGCTTTCTTCAAAGGTGTAAAATCCGCCTGGTAATATGTTTTGCCGGGTGTCCATTCGTCAATGGTTTGAGGGGCGCCTATTGTGCCTGTAAATTCAGTTTTATTATTTTCTATGTTGATAAGACTAAAACCAGTATTAACGGCAATTGGGTGATCAACGCCGATCATGGCAATTTTTGGCCCTTTAGTATCAAAGCCTACCTGGTTTACATAAATTGTTGGCTGGGCAAAACAAGTAATCGATAAAAGTAAAAAAGAGATAAATAAGGTAACGATTGATTTCATATTTTTTTTCATTTAGGTAAGCCATACAACTTTTTGCTCGGAAACATGGGGTGCGCCGATAATATCCCGGTATAATTCTGGCCGCCTTGCTTTCCGGTAGCGATAGCCTCCAGCCCTTTCCAGTTTATCGGGGGTAATGGTGGCTATTGCAATATCATTATCCAGTTTACGGCACTCGGCAATAATATCGCCATAAGGATCTATGATCATAGAGCAGCCGTTCTTTAGCTGTTGGCCATCCATGCCAATTGCATTTGCAAAAATGCCATAAACCGCATTGTCATAAGCCCGCGAAGGCAGCCATTTCATAAGCCATTCACGTCCTTTTGGCCCGTCAAATTCCTGGCGAAGAGATGTTGGGTCAGCTTCCCGGTTCTCCCATAATTTAGGATCAACAAAACCTGCGCCCGGCCGGGTTGAGGGGGTGCACATGGTAACATGCGGCATAAAAATAATATCAGCGCCAAGCAAAGCGGTAGCCCTAACATTTTCTACAATATTATTATCGTAACATATCAGTATCCCGCATTTCCATCCCAAAAGATCAAAAACCACATATTGATTGCCGGGCGTAATGTATGCATTGATAAATGGGTGGAGCTTCCTGAATTTGGCAACAAGCCCGTTTTTATCCACACAGACATAAGCTTTGTAAATTTTTTCATCTGCGTCCTTTTCAAAAAGCCCGGCTAAAATTACAATGTCGTATTCCCTTGCAATTTCAGCTATTCGTTTTACCGACGGGCCGTCCAGGATAAATTCGGCAAGGTCGAGCATTTGCTGCCGCGAAAAGTTAAGCGCAAAAGAATACCCGGTTATGGAACATTCGTGAAAGGCTATTACGTTTGCTCCTTCGGCAGCAGCTTTTGCCGAAAGCTGCTCAATAGTTTGCAGGTTACTCTCCTTATCACCGCTTTTATGTTCAAATTGTGCCGTAGCTATTTTTATCGCTTCCATAAAATTCCGTTAAAAATAGATGTTGAATTATTCCCTAAAGTAAAGGCATTGAATTGAAGAATACAAAAATTTAATAGCGCTCCGTTTTAAATCAAGAGTCTTAAGTCGAAAGTTCCGGGTCAATTTGATGTTTTCTGAATTAGGAGTAAAGACTTTTAATCAGGATTAAACCCTCAAACCATCTATTAATCTGCGAAAACTACTTATCAAAAAAATCAGCGGTCGTAACTCATTGAGGCAAATTGAGGAAATTTGTGGAATTTTTGCTACTTCAAAAAGCGGTGATATAACGCCGACTTTAATTTTTACGCAACATTTTAATACCTGATTTTTAACTACTTAGCCCGTTAGGCGAAAAATTAGAAAATTATCAATATTTCCTTTATTATATTAAATATTTTTTTCTAAATTAACTCCCCCTTAGCACTGTTATTGCTCATCTAACATTAGCGACTTGATAAATTATTCTTAAAAAAATAACAGCAGGGATTCTTAATTCTTTATTACGGAGATATTTTTTAATACTATATAATGTTGAATTAAAATAACCTTATTGTGAAAAAACTTTTACTTTTTTTATCGGTTTTCGGAGGCTTGGTATTGGTAGGCACCAGTACTTTTGCGCAGACAACCATCACTTATGCACCGCAAACAAATGTCTATAGCTATGGTACGGCTATTAGTAATTTAGTGCCTACTACTACAGGCAGCCCAATAGGTTATACCATAAACATTCCTTTGCCGGCAGGTTTAAACTTTGACACTAATACCGGCATTATTTCAGGAACGCCTACAGCTGTTGCTCCCGCTACTGATTACATTGTTACAGCGACCGACGGGGCGGGTATTAGCAGCGGTACTTTCGATGTAAATATTAGGGTTAATACTGCCCCATTGACCGTTACTGCCAGCAACGTAAACAAGACCTACGGCACTGCTATAACAGGCGGACCGGGATCAACAGCGTTCACCTCATCAGGGCTGATAGGAACTGAAACGATAGGCAGCGTAACGATTGCATACGGCACGGGCTCTGCGACAAACGACGCGGTAAATACTTATTCCGGACAGGTAACCCCATCGGCGGCTACAGGCGGCACATTCAATCCTGCCAATTACAGTATCACTTATAACCTTGGGGATATAATTGTAGGCCAGGCCCCGTTGACCATAACCGCCAGCAATGTAAACAAGCCCTACGGCACTGCTATAACAGGCGGGACAGGTTCAACAGCCTTCACCTCATCAGGGCTGATAGGAACTGAAACGATAGGCAGCGTAACGATTGCATACGGCACAGGTTCAGCGACAAACGACGCTGTAAATACTTATTCCGGACAGGTAACCCCATCGGCGGCTACAGGCGGCACATTCAATCCTGCCAATTACAGTATCACTTATAACCTTGGGGATATAATTGTAGGCCAGGCCCCGTTGACCATAACCGCCAGCAATGTAAACAAGACCTACGGAACTGCTATATCAGGCGGGACAGGCTCAACAGCTTTCACCTCCTCAGGACAGCAAAACGGTGAAACGATAGGCAGTGTAACGATTGCCTATGGCACCGGCGCTGCGACAAACGATGCGGTAAACACTTATTCCGGCCAGGTAACCCCATCGGCGGCCACAGGCGGCACATTCAACCCAGCCAATTATAGCATCACTTATAACCTTGGGGATATTATTGTAGGCCAGGCCCCGTTGACCATTACTGCCAGCAATGTAAACAAGACCTACGGAACTGCTATATCAGGCGGGACAGGCTCAACAGCATTCACCTCATCAGGGCTGATAGGAACTGAAACGATAGGCAGTGTAACAATAGCCTACGGCACAGGCGCTGCGACAAACGATGCGGTAAATACTTATTCCGGACAGGTAACCCCATCAGCGGCCACAGGCGGCACATTCAACCCGGCCAATTACAGTATCACTTATAACCTTGGGGATATAATTGTAGGCCAGGCCCCATTGACCATTACCGCCAGCAATGTAAACAAGACCTACGGCACTGCTATATCAGGCGGGACAGGCTCAACAGCCTTCACCTCATCAGGACTGATAGGAACTGAAACGATTGGCAGCGTAACGATTGCCTACGGCACAGGCGCAGCGACAAACGATGCGGTAAACACTTATTCCGGCCAGGTAACCCCGTCGGCAGCCACTGGCGGCACATTCAATCCGGCCAATTACAGCATCATTTATAACCTTGGGGATATAATTGTAGGCCAGGCCCCATTGACCATTACTGCTAACAATGTAAACAAACCCTATGGCACTGCCTTAACAGGCGGGACAGGCTCAACGGCCTTCACCTCATCAGGGCTGATAGGAACTGAAACGATAGGCAGCGTAACGATTGCATACGGCACGGGCTCTGCGACAAACGACGCGGTAAATACTTATTCCGGCCAGGTAACCCCGTCGGCAGCCACTGGCGGCACATTCAATCCGGCCAATTACAGTATCACTTATAACCTTGGGGATATAATTGTAGGCCAGGCCCCATTGACCATTACTGCTAACAATGTAAACAAACCCTATGGCACTGCCTTAACAGGCGGGACAGGCTCAACGGCCTTCACCTCATCAGGGCTGATAGGAACTGAAACGATAGGCAGCGTAACGATTGCATACGGCACGGGCTCTGCGACAAACGACGCGGTAAATACTTATTCCGGACAGGTAACCCCATCGGCGGCTACAGGCGGCACATTCAATCCTGCCAATTACAGTATCACTTATAACCTTGGGGATATAATTGTAGGCCAGGCCCCGTTGACCATAACCGCCAGCAATGTAAACAAGCCCTACGGCACTGCTATATCAGGCGGGACAGGCTCAACAGCCTTCACCTCATCAGGACTGATAGGAACTGAAACGATAGGCAGCGTAACGATTGCATACGGCACGGGCTCTGCGACAAACGACGCGGTAAATACTTATTCCGGCCAGGTAACCCCATCAGCAGCCACAGGCGGCACATTCAACCCAGCCAATTACAGCATCACTTATAGCCTTGGGGATATCATTGTAGGCCAGGCCCCGTTGACCATTACCGCCAGCAATGTAAACAAGACCTACGGAACTGCTATATCAGGCGGGCCGGGCTCCACAGCATTCACCTCATCAGGACTGATAGGAACTGAAACGATTGGCAGCGTAACGATTGCCTATGGCACGGGCGCTGCGACAAACGACGCGGTAAATACTTATTCCGCACAGGTAACACCATCGGCAGCCACAGGCGGCACATTCAACCCAGCCAATTACAGCATCATTTATAGCCTTGGGGATATTATTGTTGGCCAGGCCCCGTTGACCATTACCGCCAGCAATGTAAACAAGACCTACGGAACTGCTATATCAGGCGGGACAGGCTCAACAGCCTTCTCATCAACAGGCCTTCAAAACGGTGAAACCATAGGCAGTGTGACCATTGCCTATTTTGCGGGCGGGGGTGCTGGTGCGCCGGCAACAGCAAATGTGGGTACTTATAATAACCAGGTAACACCTTCAGCGGCAACCGGCGGGACTTTTACAGCGGCAAATTATACCATTACCTATAACACC
>Ga0207033_1053_pt1 | contig 25160 bp, 15 predicted proteins | sample Alteio_BWMinCont_35_FD_153262 | JGI IMG/M metagenome (GOLD analysis project Ga0207033, IMG submission 153262) | Enriched cells from forest soil in Barre Woods Harvard Forest LTER site, Petersham, Massachusetts, United States -... | ecosystem: Environmental > Terrestrial > Soil > Temperate forest >... | reverse complement strand
AAACTTTTTAACCGCACACCGTTACCACAGACGTTTTTATGGTGGGCAAACCCTGCGGTAAAGGTTGGTGATCAGTATCAGTCCGTATTTCCGCCCGACGTAAAAGCAGTTTTTGATCATGGTAAAAGAGATGTTTCAACTTTTCCTATAGCTACCGGGACATATTACAAGGTTGACTATTCGCCGGGAACAGACATATCCATGTACAAAAACATCCCTGTTCCAACTTCTTATATGGCCATGAATTCGGAATATGATTTTGTTGGCGGTTATGAACATGATACCCGGGCCGGGGTTTTGCACATCGCAGATCATCATGTATCACCGGGGAAAAAACAATGGACCTGGGGGAATGGAGACTTTGGGGTAGCCTGGGACAGGAACCTTACCGACGAAGACGGGCCATATATCGAATTAATGGCAGGAGTATTCACAGACAACCAGCCCGATTTTACCTGGCTTATGCCCTTTGAAGAAAAAACTTTTTCTCAATACTTTTTACCCTATAGCGAGTTAGGTGTAGTTAAAAATGCAAGTAAGGACCTGCTGCTGAATGCAGATATAAAAGGCGATTCCATTAATATCAAGGTTTTCACAACCTCTGAACAAAAGGGTCTATTAGTGAAGCTGCTGAACCAGGGAAAAGTTGTCTGGGAAGACAATATGGATTGTAGCCCCGAAAACCCCTATGAAAATACTTTTGCCTTGCGGGAAAAGCCGGTTATCGCTGATTTAAAGTTAATCGTACAAAATAGAAAGGGCGTTGAACTCCTGGATATGTTTTTCGAAGAAAAAACTCAGAATATCATTCCTCAACCGGCGGCCCCAGCAAAATTGCCGGAACAAATAGATAGTCCGGAACAGCTTTTTTTGACCGGACAGCATTTGGAGCAGTACAGGCATGCAACCTATAGTCCGGTTCCATATTATGAAAGGGCTTTGAAGCTCGACCCTTTTGATGCCCGTAACAATAACGCTTTAGGTTTATGGCTCCTGCGAAGAGGTAAATTTGCTGAGAGTGAAATTTATTTCAGGAATGCAATAAATACGCTGACAAACCGGAATCCGAATCCTTATGATTGTGAACCCTATTTCAATCTAGGCTTAAGTTTAAGATACCAGGAAAAGATAGATGCGGCTTATGAGGCGTTTTTTAAAGCATCTTGGAGTAGCGCGTGGCAGGATGCGGCTTATTATTTTATTGCCCAGATCGATTTTTTGAGAGGAGATTACAAAAAATGTCTGAACCATATTGACTGGTCTTTAGATCGCAATGCCAGAAATAATAAAGCTTATATTGTAAAAATACAAGCCTTGCGAAAATTGGGAAGGTTGAAAGATGCGATGGACTGTAGCAGGTATGCCGTTGAGCGGGACAGGTTTAATTTAGCCGCGCTTTTTGAATGGCATAATTGCCTGGTTGCATTAAAGTCAGATGCAGAAGCGGAAGATATTTTGGATGTTTTGCTGGCGAGGAGCCGGGGAAATGCTCACAGTCTGATTGATTATGCCGTTGATTATATAGCTTCAGGCTTATACTGTGAGGCAATCGAACTTATTCTTAATGCTGATCAAAAAGGGCAATCAGATCCTATGCTTAATTATTACATCGCCTATTGTTGGAGTGAAATAGGAAACAGGGATATGAGTTCTACCTATTCCCTCTATGCTGCGAATGCTGATCCGTCCGGGTGTTTCCCAAATCGTTTAGAGGATATCAAAGTATTAAAGCGGGCGATAGATACAAGCCCCGAAAATGCCAAAGCAGCTTATTTCCTGGGAAACCTTTATTATGACAAAAGACAATATGCAGAGGCTATTGACCTTTGGTTGCTATCTGCTTCAAAAGACTGTCACTTTCCCACTGTTTTCCGTAACCTCGGCATCGCTTTCTTTAACAAACGCAATGAAAAAGATAAATCATTAGGCTATTTTGAAAAAGCCTTCCTTTTAGATCAATCGGATTCGAGAGTTTTAATGGAACTTGATCAATTATACAAAAGATTAAACTGGAGCCCGGCCGAACGACTTCGTTTTTTAAATGAAAACCTTGTTGCTGCAAACTCACGGGATGATATTTATCTGGAAATAGCTGCACTTCATAATTTTATTGGAGACTATAGGAAGGCATATGAGTTGCTATCGGAAAGGAAGTTCCATCCTTGGGAAGGTGGAGAAGGGAAAGTATCAGGTCAGTTTATTTATGCCCTTATTGAAATGGCAAAATTGCGGTTGTATGAAGGTCATCATACAGATGCAATAAAATATTTGGAGGAAGCGCAAATCTACCCGGATAATCTTGGCGAAGGGAAACTGCCCGGTACCCCTGAAAATGATATTTTTTATTGGCTGGGTTGTGCCCAATATCAGGCCGGGGATATAGAAAAAGCTGGATATTATTGGGAACGGGCAACTCTTGGTCAATCTGAGCCAAGTGTGGCAGTCTTTTATAATGATCAACAGCCTGATAAAATATTTTACCAGGGGCTGGCATGGCAAAAATTAAACAATGAAATTAGAGGGGATCAGATTTTCAGCAGTTTAGTAGTATATGGAATAAAACATATAAATGACGATATAAAAATTGATTATTTTGCAGTTTCCCTACCTGACCTGGCAGTTTTTGATGATAACCTCAATTCCCGCAACATTGTCCATTGCTTGTATATGCAGGGCCTTGGATTTTTAGGGCTGAAACGCTATGAAGAAAGTAAGAGTGCCTTTACAGAGGTACTTGAAAAAGATCAAATGCACTTTGGAGCAAAAACACATCTGATGTTATTAAGAAAAACATTGCAAAATGTAAAAACAGCCTGAATGATACGTCGGATAGTCCAATTTTTTCATTATTTTTAATTTTTTATAGCCAGTTAACTACCAAATTTGTTGACCTTCTGTTTTACATTTGTTTTACAATTATGAAGAATTTGACTGTAAGATGCTGTAAAACAGTATGTTGCGATGAATGATAAATGGTACCGGAACCATAGTTCTATCCATTGAACTACGGGAGCAATATGATGCAAACATAACTTATTTCTCCGTTCAAGTAAACTCAAGTTTAAAACACTAAATATATTTTCTATTAATTGTAAAGAACACGTTAACCCTCATCATTGAGTACCAAACACTTATAAAGAAAAGACCGGAGTATATTCGATGAAGCAAATACGGCAATTATTTCTGTACCTTCTTAAATAGATCAAAGCAAGGTCTTATGGCCCCATGTGAAAGCTATATAAGTATTTTATTATCAGTTAATTGCAAATTAAAGGAATAGAAGACTCATAATCTTTTGGTCCCTGGTTCGAGCCCAGGTGGGCGCACTTCCTTAAGAGCTTCTTAGTTAACGCTAAGAGGCTTTTTTATTGCTGTAAATGGCTTGTAGTAGCTATATACGCAGGTTTTATAATGTGTTAACTAATTTTTAGATTCAGTTTGTAAGTTGTTTCCGATTTCACTATCTGTTTCGTTTTTCATGTATTTGGTTAATATTTGGCGCATTTCTAAGCTAATCTAAGGTATTTCCTTTAATGATGCAATGTATTTCATGTTGAGTTTTCCATATCATTTTGATTAAGTGATTAATAATTATGGTGCCTCACAGGTGCAAGAATGGATTAAATGCAAGGAGGAACGGAATAAATGGACTGTGCGGTTGCCACATGAGCGTTTATGCCGGAAATTCCTTGCCATGTATCCAGACTCCCACCTAACTTTGCTGAATAATTATTTCTCACTCTCTCTCTACCTTTTTTCCTTTTAATAAGATAGAAAGATTGCTAACTACGTGCTTGGCTAAACGCTATTTAAAACAGAAGGATTGTTAAGTTATAGGTGTTCAGACAACGGCACATTTTATTTCCAGTTCTTATATTATAATACCAGTTGATTTAAAAATGTGCGATCTTAAAATTCAATTCAGAAAAATAGAGAATTCTTGCTTTACATAAATCAAAAGACCTGGTTAGTTTAGCGAGACGGAAACCTAATTGATCTTCCTTATGTGTTTGGTGATGAACTTTTTTGTCATCATGCTACCTGTCAACAACAAAAACAGCATCTGGTTTAACCGAAAGGGACGAAAATAATTAATTTATAACGAAAAAATAAAGCGAGATTTGAAAAAGTAATTAAGCAAGTATCACAAGGTTGTAAATGTGGTTCGAGGATGGTAAAAACAGTGATACCCATGAAAACTAAATTTCAGCAATGCTAGTTGACTTAACTAATATAAGATGAAAAAGGCGGGCACTATCGGTTTACTCCTGATTTGTTTAATGAGTTCTGTACTCGGGCAAACTGTCGAACGGGTGGACAGTACAACCATCAACGCCGACTCCTTAACGGCGAACATTGAAAGTTTGATGCATGCTGCAAATGTATCAGGCCTTTGTATAGCTGTATTTAATCATAATAAAGTTGTTTACAGCAAGGCGTTCGGATTAGCAAATGTACCGGACAAGACCCCGTTAAAAACCTCCATGGTCTATTATGCTGCTTCCTATAGTAAAGCGGTGTTTGCCTATATCGTCATGCGGTTGGTTGATCAAAAGGTAATCGATTTGGATCAGCCCCTGGTAAGCTACCTGAGCAAGCCTTTAACAGACTATGCCATAGCAGGGCCGAGCGGTAATTACCAGGATTTAAAAAGCGATGAGCGTTACAAAAAAATAACCGCACGTATGTGCCTTGACCATACCACCGGCTTTCCGAACTGGCGTTTCTTTGAAGATGACAAAAAATTAAAAATAAAATTTGAGCCGGGCACCCATTATAGTTACTCGGGCGAAGGACTTTGCCTGCTGCAATTTGTCATCGAACAAACAACCAGCAAAACCCTGGAAACCATCGCCCGCGAGAACGTTTTTGAACCGTTGGGTATGAAAAATGCCAGCTATGTTTGGCAAACTGGCTTCGACGGAAACGTTGTATCCGGGCACAATCCATTTGGTAAACCCTATAATTTACATAAAAGATTTCACGCCAACGCCGCAGGCTCTTTATTTACCAGCTTTGATGATTATTTGAAATTTTACACCGCCTTAATTAACCGACAGGGCTTGAGTGAATCCAGTTTTAATGAAATGTTCAAGCCGCAAATCCGCATAAAAGCCAGGCAGCAATTTGGTCCTGAGGCATTAGTAAACACTACCGATAACGACCTTATTCAATTGAGTTACGGATTAGGCTACGGCTTATTCACCACACCTGATGGCCGGGCATTTTTTAAGGAAGGCCACGATGACGGCTGGCAGCACTATTCGGTGTGCTTTCGCGACAAGGAAATTGCAGTAGTAATGATGTCAAATAGTGATAACACCGAAAGTATTTTTAAGCCCCTGCTGGCTTCTTCCATTGGCGACAATTATACACCATGGTATTGGGAAAACTATATTCCGATCGGGACTCAAAAGGCAAGGCCAGGTTACGCCTATTACTGCCCGCCTTGCAACAATTCTTGCGACACCATTGCCCACCAATATTCAGGAATTTGCCCGGTATGTAAAATGCAGCTTGTAGAAGAGCCAATTCGCTAAAAAGCCCCGGAATATCAATAAGCGGAACGATCAATAAAATTAATTTATCAATTCATAAAAATCGATTTTTTATCTTTTATAAAGGACTTGAAATTCCTGAATTGAGATTATCATTTCTCCAATTTTTATTCAATTATTCCTTTATAAGAGAAACTTACAAGTTTTTGTTATTTTTTGGAAATGATGTTAATTGATGTTTTTTGATTCTTCATCTTTACCTCTTAAAAGGTGAAACTGATAATTTAACTTTTCATTTTTGCTACACTTTTTCAATAAAATGGGTTATTTACACCCCTTTTAGCAACTGTAGCAAAAATTCCAAAAATGATGATTCTTACACTTTACTTCAATCCTTCCATACTACTTAAACGGCAATAGGCTAATTTGTAGTTTTACTTTTTTCCAATTTTTATTGAAAAACATCTATTATATAGACAATTACAAGAATTATGAAATTATTGGAAATCGTTATTTTTTGATTGATGAGGGTTTAGCTGACATCCTTCCTTACTTCTTACATGGTCAGACTTCTGGATCAATGACAATACAAGTTATATAACAGCCGACAGTAGAGTTTTAAAAGGCTATTTATAAGGGTAAATTAACTAAGTGTCGGGAGATTGATTTAGGCTGAAAATAATAAGTTTAATCAGGTGTTATTGGAATTACGGCCTTGTAAGCAGTGAATCCGTCTGCCGATTTAAGTTTATTATACAATGTATAAAAGCGCCTTCCTTTCTTCTTAAAAGGAACAACTGCTAAAATCACCGATTATAGAGGCAAACCCGAAATTGAAATCGCTTTTCCAAAACAGCTTGTGTCTAACAATACTAAAACGCTAAGCTGTAGCCTGGCGGAGTGTGCCAACATAAGCAAACAACGAATTGTTAACATCAAGTCCCCAAACCTTCCATTCCCGAAGCCCATTCCCGAAGCCCATTCCGACAAATCAATTTAAAACGTTTACTTATTAATATCAACTAATAGCAGTGTTTTTTTTTTAAATTCACTAGGCGTACAGTCATACTTCGCCTTAAACACTGTAGAGAAATAATTTGGGTTTGAAAAACCAACCATGTACGCAATCTCTGATATCGTATAATTTTCATTATTTAAAAGGTACTTCGCCTTTTTCAATCTCCTGTTTAAAATATAGTCAGTTATACTGCATCCAAGCAGCGCCTTTACTTTACGGTACAGTTGTACCCTTGAAATTCCTATTATTTGACAAATATCATCTACATCAAATTTGTCGTTCGATAAGTTTTGCTCTACAATTCCCGAAAAATCATTAACAAATTTTTTATCAAGACTTTTTGATATTGGAAGCTTCTCAGCGGTAATAATATCACTTGTAAAATGCTCTTTTAAGATTACCCTGTTCTTGAGCAGGTTTTGAACACTGGCGTTCAAATATTCAAAATTAAATGGCTTGGTAATATAGAGGTCGGCCATCGAATGCATACCTTCAATTTGCTGTTCAAGGCTTCCTTTTGCAGTTAATAGAATAATGGGGATATGGGATGTCCTGATATCTGATTTGAGTTTATTAGTTAAGTCCGTACCGGATAATCCAGGCAAAACCACATCCGAAATAATTATGTCAGGTACTTTTTCAAAGGCCAGGTTAAAGCCGTCCCCGCCTTTTGAAGTTCCAAAAACCTCGTATTGTGTTTCGAACTTCGAGGTTAAATAGGACAGCAGATCTGTATTATCTTCAATAATTAAAACAGACTGTTCTTTTACCATACCATAGGCAAGTGTATTTTGCTCTTCGGGCGAATCTTCAAAAGCGATGGTATAGATTTTTTCCTGTTCGTAGACATTTTCAATAGGCTCTTTACGGGTTGACTTTTCATCCTCCAGCAAGTGACTGTCGCCCAAACGTAAATGAATAGTAAAGGCAGTTCCCTGGTTCTTTTTGCTTTTTACACTCAAATCGCCCTTGTGAAGGCTTATAAACTCTTTTGAAAGTGATAATCCTAACCCCGATCCTTTATACGAATACGAGTCAGCCTGATAAAACATATCGAAAGCATGTGAAACGGATTCTTCAGTCATTCCAATGCCGTTATCTTCGACCTGAATAAGTACCTCATCATCACCAGTTGATTTTTTAATGGACACTTTAATTGACCCATTATCTTTTGTGAATTTAAATGCATTCGACAATAGGTTGAAAATCACTTTATCAAGCATGTTTACATCAAACCATGCCATAACTGAATTTGTATACGACGTAAACTGCAGGCTGATGTTTTTGTTAGCCGCCATATCGTTAAAAGACTCCACTATTTCTTTAATAAAGGGCACAAGATTGTTTTCGGTTGCCCTGATTTTCAGCTTGTCGTATTCTATCTTCCGGTATTCAATCAACTGGTTTACATAACGCAGCAGCCTGATCACATTTTTATGGATCAGCTTAAGATTTTTACTTTGCACAGAAATGTTTTTGGTTTGTGCTATCAGGTCTTCAAGCGGCAGTAAAATTAATGTCAATGGTGTTCTGAACTCATGCGAGATATTCGTAAAGAAATTCAGCTTAGCTTCAGTAGCTACTTCGGCCTTCGCGGATATTTCTATCAGTTGGTTGCGCTGTTCTAATATTTCATTGTTTTTGGCTTCGAGGCTTTTGTTGATCTTGCGGTTCTCCATTAAGAAATAAAAAGCTAAGCCCCCAAAAACAATAGCTAGTACCAACGTGATAACAATAATATTTAAAACTTCCTGCTGACTATTATATACCTGCTCCTGTTCCGCCAATAATGCCTGTTGTTTTTCAATATCTTTTTGCTGGCCATTGATCTTGCTCCATTGCATTTGCATTAACTGTACATTAGTAGAGTCGATGACCAATGACTGCAAAATATTTTCCCTTGAAAATGGCTCTTTGTTAAGTATTTTAAATGCAGTTACAATGGCCTCTTTTCCACCGGTGGGATAAACCAGGCTCGCATTAAGCCTTTTATCAGCAACCATCTGCAGGCCGCCGCTGGCTCCCGGCAAGGCATCCACGCCAATTATTTTTACATTTTTCGGCAGGTTTAAACTGTCAAATACATTTCGAGCCCCAGCGGCCATCACGTCATTGTGTGCGAAAATTGTGTTAATACCAGGAAGTGTGCTTTTAATCTTTAATAGTTGCACTTCGGCATTCTGCTTCAGCCAATCGCCATAAACTTTTGTTTGAATATGCACATTGTCAAATTTTCTAATTCCCTCATTAAATCCACGGTCTCTTTCTATTGCAGGCGAAGAGCCTGGAAGGCCCATTATTTCCAGCAAGTTTACAGGCCCTTTTGATGTCGATCCTACATATTGCCCCGCCATCTTTCCCAATTCATAGTTATCAGCACCAACATAAGCCGTATACAAAGAAGATGATGTTTTACGATCAATAACAATAACCGGGATTCCTTTATTGTATACTTCCTCAACAATTGCAGTAAGTGGCTGGGCCTCGTTTGGGGATATGATAAGCAGGTCAATACCGTCACCCAACATTTTATTCACCTGAGTTATCTGTTTCTGGCTGCTATTTTCGGCATCGGCATAAATAAAATTAACTCCCGGGTGAAGTGAAAGCTCTGCTTTCATTTCGTCAAGCATGTTTTTACGCCATAGGTCCGATCCAACACATTGCGAAAACCCTATGGTGTAGGCTGTCCGCTTTTTTCTGCTGGTGCAGCTGCTAACGACTACAACAATAAACAAAAGAGAAAGTAACGATATAAATAAGGTAAAAAAAGATGCGTTTTTGTGCATGCTTCACGATTAATTATCAAGACTATTTTAACTTATAATTGGCCGGAATATCTCCCTATCTCCAAAGTTAGATATAATCATTCATTTAATAGTTATGCCTTCCTGTCTATCACAATCAAGGCAAACTTAAAATGTAACCAGAGCAAACATTTCATGTAACATAATTATACTTTTAAAAAGAGCCTTCACGCAATATTAAAGTAACATACTGAAAATCAATATGTTAATAATTTGTTTGAATTCCATTGCATTTTGAAATAAAATTGATAACCACCGCCTGCCGATCCTACCTACTTTGGGTCCTGTTAACCAATTAGAACCAATAAATTTTATTATGAGAAAAAACTCCGTCTTGATATGGTCCATGGTAGTTGCCTTAGGGGGCTTTTTATTTGGCTTTGATACAGCAGTTATTTCGGGTGCCGAAAAATCCATTCAACAATTCTGGCAGCTTTCTGTATTTGCTCACGGGCTTACTATATCTATTGCTTTAATAGGTACTGTAATCGGGTCGCTACTCGGATCAAGGCCATCCGATCATTTCGGCCGGAAGAACACACTTTATTTTGTTGCTATAGCTTACCTGCTCGCGTCATTAGGAACAGCGCTGGCCGATAATTGGTATGTGTTCATGGCTTTCCGTTTTTTGGGAGGATTAGGCGTTGGGGTATCATCAGTAACAGCCCCCATATACATTTCAGAGGTTTCTCCGGCCGACCGCCGTGGCCGCCTGGTTGGGCTATTCCAATTCAACGTTGTTTTAGGCATCCTGATCTCCTATTTATCTAATTATTTGATCGGGCAGGGTGGAGAAGCCTCATGGCGATGGATGCTGGGCGTACAGGCTGTACCCTCCGTTGTGTTCCTGGTTCTGATCCGTTATATTCCTGAAAGCCCAAGGTGGCTCATCCTAAAAAAACAAGCAAATGAAAAGGCCCTGGAAATTCTAAGAATAATAAACCCGCTCAATTGCAACCAGGAACTGATCGCTATTCAAAACTCCGCCCTTGACAGCAAAGGAATTAAACATGAAAAAGAGAGCTTGTTTTCAGGAAAATATAATAAACCTATAATGCTGGCAATGTTATTTGCCTTTTTTAACCAAGTTTCGGGTATCAATGCGATTATATACTACGCCCCCAGGATATTTGAAATGGCCGGATTAGGCGCACATTCCTCGCTTCTTTCCACCGTCGGCATTGGTTTAGTCAATTTTATCTTTACCCTGTTAGGAATAAATATTATTGATAAAGTTGGCCGCCGGATGTTAATGTTAGTGGGTTCAGTCGGCTTGATAACTTCGCTGTTGTTGGTTTCCTATACCTTTTATACAGGCAACTTTGGCGGTTTTGCCATACCAATTTATATCATGGTCTTTATAGGCTTTTTTGCTTTTTCGCAGGGTGCTGTTATATGGGTATTTATTTCAGAGATCTTCCCTAACCAGGTGCGGGCGCAGGGCCAAACGCTCGGCAGTTCAACTCATTGGATCATGGCTGCGCTTATAGCTTTTAGCTTCCCATACTTTGCCGAAAAATTGGGCGGCAGCAATACCTTCCTGTTTTTTGGTGCGATGATGGTATTGCAGCTAATTTTTGCATGGAAACTTATGCCCGAAACAAAAGGTAAATCGCTTGAACAAATTGAAGGCTCTGTAGTGGTAATGCATTAAAAAAATTAAAAATGAAACTCAATCAAACCCCGGTAGTATGTTATGGCGAAATCCTTTGGGATGTCCTGCCTGACGGGCCACAGCCTGGCGGGGCGCCCTTGAACGTTGCTTACCATCTGAAGAAGCTGGGTGTGGATACCAGCATCATCAGCCGCGTCGGAAATGATACCAAAGGGCAAGAGCTAATCCACCTGCTAGACGATTGGGGCATAAAAAAGCATTTGCTGCAAACAGATACCGAATACCCGACCAGTGAGGTTGTAGCGAAAATGAATAATGGAAACGAAGTGTCTTATGAAATAGTATTCCCCGCTGCATGGGATTTTATTCAAGCCTCAAAAAACGCCATTAAGCAACTTGACCAATCAAGTTACTTTATTTACGGGAGCCTTGCTTCAAGAAATGAGACAACAAGGAACACGCTTTTTCAATTACTTGAAAGTAATGCTATCAAGGTTTTTGATATTAACCTGCGCCCGCCCTTTGTTAACAGGGACCTTTTAGAGGCGCTCCTGCTAAAGGCCGATATCGTAAAATTTAACCAGGCCGAACTGGAAATGGCGCAACTGCTGTTTGGCGGTTCATTCAGTAATGAGGCCTCACAGATAAAGTTTATACAAAGCCATTTTAATATCCCTGAAATTATAGTTACCAAAGGAGAATTCGGCGCATCGTATTATAAAAACGAACAATCATGGCATGCCTGGGGTACCGAGGTGAAAGTTAAAGATACCATAGGCAGCGGCGATTCATTTTTAGCCGCCTTTATTGCTAACCATTATTTGAAGAACGACCCGCAGGCAATCATTAAGAATTCAGTTGCTATGGGGGCATTCATTGCCACAAAGAAAGGAGGTTGCCCGCAATATAATTTGACAGAGTATGTAAATTTTAAACACCAAATCTTTTAGACTATAAATCAATCAATTATCAAAATGAGAAAACTATTACTAATTTCCTCCGTGCTGCTGCTAATCGCAGCAAGGAGTTACAGCCAATCCAGGATCGTTATCGGTACGGTTACTGACAAAGCGAACAATCCAATTGCAGCAGTAACGGTGCAGGTTGTTGAAACAAAAAAAGGTGGGTTAACCGATGTTAACGGAAAATTCAGTATAAAGGCAGAATATGGACAGACACTGCAATTCTCCTATATCGGTTTAAAAACCGTTACTCTTAAATTAACCCAATCAACCGTTAATTTAAGTATCGTATTAGAGCCGGATAACAATCCCCTAAATGAAGTGGTAGTTACGGGCTACACATCTGAGCGTAAAAAAGATCTGACCGGGGCTGTTTCAGTCGTTAAAATGGATGACATTCAGGACATCCCTGCCGGAAATCCCATGAAAGCGCTCCAGGGAATGGTGCCCGGCATGACAATTTTCGCAGACGGTTCGCCAAATGGAGCAGTAACAGTAAGGTTACGTGGTACTACCACATTAAATGACAATGACCCTTTGTATGTTATCGACGGAATTCCAACGCAACGGGGTTTGCAGGAAATTAACCAGGATGACATTGAATCTATCCAGGTATTAAGGGATGCTTCCTCAGCTACTATTTACGGCTCAAGAGCTGCCGCCGGGGTTATTATTGTCACTACCAAAAAGGGTAAAAAAGGAGCACAGAGAATAGACTTTGACGCTTCAACATCCTTACAATATTATAATAGTAAATTAAGCCCCCTTACTGCAGAACAACATGGGCAGGCTTATTGGCAGGCACAGGTAAATGATGATGAATTTGGTCCAAATGTTAATAGTCCGATCGATCCATCAGTAAGTAATGGTATTTATACCTACAACTGGAACAAAAACTACAGCAACCCGGTACTGACAAGTGTCAATATTCCAACCTATATTGATGCCGCCCACACAATGCTGGCTTCAAACACCAATTGGTTTAACCAGATATCGCAAACTTCTGTATTACAATCTTATAATTTAAGCGTATCAAATGGTAGTGAACACAGCAGTTCTTTATTCTCTTTTGGATATTTTGATAATCAGGGAATCATAAAGGAAACAGGGGATACAAAATATACTGCCAGGTACAACAGTGATTATAACTTGTTTAATGGAAGGCTTAAAATAGGGGAAACTCTTTCTGCAACTTATATGAAAGACCCCATTTTACCCGTAGGAAGTATCACCTTGCTTTCATTAATTGAAAACCCGCTTATTCCAGTCCATACAGTAGACGGTGGCTGGGGAGGCCCCGTGGCCGGCATGGATGACCGTGATAACCCTGTCAGGCTAATAGAAGACAATAAACAGAACGTTAATGCCTTCGGGAGGGTTTTTGGCAATGTTTATTTAGATCTTACAATACTTCCAAACTTGCATTTTAAGACAACTTACGCCGCTGATTTTGCAGGGAATTATTTCAGGTCGATACAATTGCCTTATGTAGCAGGCTTTTTATCAAACCCTGCTACTATTGCCGCTCAATCTTCTGATTATGAAGTAAGTGAAACCTGGCAAAATCAGTTAACTTACGACCGAACCTTTGGTAAAAGTAAACTGAATTTTCTATTAGGGGAAGAAAATATAAAAGATAAGTACCAGAATTTTAACGGAAGTGCGCAAGGGTTAGCATTACCTGATATTAACTATGCTTACTTAAGCGAAGGAACAAGTAATATACTTGTTAATGGCGCAGGCAGTGGGGATGCGTTACTTTCCGAATTTGCAAAAGTTAATTATTCTTTTGATGATAAATACCTTGCTTCGGCAACTGTTAGACGTGACGGTTCGTCAAAATTTGGTTCTGACAATCAATATGCAGTTTTTCCGGCGGCCTCTGTAGGCTGGCGGTTAAGCCAGGAAGGTTTTATAAAAGATAATATTCCCGTTATTTCTGATTTAAAACTTCGTTACGGATATGGCCAAACCGGTAATCAGAATATTGCCAATAATGCAACCTATTCACTTTATCAATCTATATACAGTAATGCAGCGCCGTTTAACGGCGATAGTGGCAGCGCATATGATATTAACGGTATGGGCACAGGCACATTGCCCTCCGGTTTTACTTCCGCACAAACCGGCAATCCTAAATTAAAATGGGAAACAACAACGCAGTCAAATTTTGGGTTGGATTTCGGGTTGTTTAATAACAGGTTGTCTGGTTCAATGGACTATTACATAAAAAACACCACCAATATTTTAATAAACCCTCCCTATCTTGCGGTACTTGGAGAAGGTGGTAACGAGTGGCTTAACGGTGCATCCATGGAGAATAAAGGCTTTGAAACCATACTTTCCTACAATGGAAAAATTTCGAAGGATGTTACCCTTAATATAACAAGTAATATTGCCGAATATCGTAACAAAGTAACCAAATTACCAGCAAATGTACTTACTGGTTATCCTGGAAATGGCACAACAGAAACTATTTTGGGCCGTTCTATTAATTCAGAGTATGGCTATGTTGTGCAAGGGCTGTTTACCTCAGCAGCGGAAGTGGCAAATTCAGCTGCCCAACCCGGGAAAGGTTTAGGCCGCATCAGATATGAAGATTTGAATGGGGACGGCGTGATTGACCAAAATGACCAGAAATTCCTGGGCACCTCCGACCCTAACTTTACTTACGGATTAAATACGTCTGTCGCTTATAAAGATTTATCATTAACCTTTTTCTTCCAGGGTGTACAGGGAGGTTTGGTTTACAACTCTTATAAATATTTAACCGACTTTTCTTCGCTTGCTCCCGGCTCAAACTGGGGAACCAGGACTTTAGATGCCTGGACACCTCAAAATCCAAAATCTACTATTCCGGCGCTTACATTGATTGATGCGAATAATGAAGGGCGGTATTCTTCTTATTTCCTGGAAAGTGGATCCTACCTTAAATTGCGGGATATCCAATTAGCCTATAATTTAAAGAGTATATTCAAAAAGATGAAGTTTCAGCGTGCTAAGATTTACATACAGGCGAGTAACTTATTGAAGTTCAAAAGCGCTTCTTATACCGGGCCAGATCCTGAAAATCCATCAAACGCTTATCCTATACCAGTAATATCAACTATTGGCATTAATTTTTCTTACTAATAAAATAAAATAACATGAAAAATATTAAATATATAGCAGCAATTATCTTTTGTATAGTGGCTGCATCCTGTAAAAAATACCTTAATGAAACACCACAAGGCGTAATTTCATCGGCTGATTTGAGTACCCCGGCGAATACTGACGCCATGGTTATTGCAGCCTACTCATACCTTGGGAACGACCATTATTATTATCCGTTCAGCAGCATGTGGGCTTACGGCAGTATCCGGAGCGGTGATGCTTATAAGGGTGGTGGTGGCGCCGGTGATGTTTTCGAGTTCAATCAGTTTGAAACATTTTCAACTAACACCGTAACAAATGGATCTAGCGATAATGTTTTTTATCAACTATATGTCGGCGTTGCAAGGGCAAATACGGCCCTCCAATTGGTTAATGCCCAGACAGTCGCTAATTATCCGCAAAAAGTAGAGAGGCAGGCCGAGCTACGGTTTTTAAGAGGGCATTTTTATTTCCTTTTGAAGATACTTTTTAATCACATTCCCTGGATTGATGAAACCATTCAAAAATCTGCAGCTACTTATGGCGCAATTTCAAATGTTGCTTTATCAAGCGACCAGTTATGGACAAATATTGCCAACGATTTTAAGTTTGCAGCCGCTAATTTACCGGTAACCCAATCGCAGGTTGGCCGCGCTACCAAAGGAGCAGCACAAGCTTACCTGGCAAAAACACAACTTTACCAGGCTTATACACAAGATGCTAACAACAATGTCACAGGTATTGATCAAACTTTACTCGCGCAGGTAAGTGCTAATTGCGACAGTGTTATCAATTCCGGCAAATACAGCCTTGACGCAGATTATGCTGATAATTTTTTACCACAATACGGTAATTCATCAGAGTCTGTTTTCTCTATTCAGTATTCAAAAAATGACGGCACGACGCTTGGAAGGGTTGACTTTAGTCATGTCTTGTCTTACCCAATGAACGTCCAATATGGCTGCTGCGGCTTTCATGTGCCAAGTGATAATTTGATCAACGCATTTAAAACCGACCCTACCGGCCTGCCAGAGTTCAGCACCTTCAATAACACGGATGTGGTGCCAACCGGTGATTATCAGACCAATACATTTGATCCTCGACTGGATCATACTGTTGCCATACCAGGCCATCCATATAAATATCAAACCGGTTTGGTTTATAATGCTTCTTGGGCACGTGCCCCGCAAACTTATGGCCCTATGTTAAGTATGAAGGAAACAGTTGCGTATACTGATCCATCATTTACAAGGTTTCCACCATTTATGTCTAGTTCTAAAGACTGGGAAGTTATCCGTTATGCTGATGTACTTTTAATGAAGGCGGAAGCACTGATACAAATGGGACAGGAAACCGCTGCTTTGCCACTAATTAATATGGTACGTCAAAGGGCAATGAACAGCACGGCATTACTGGTGCAGGCCAACGGAACACCTACCTCAAATTATCACATGGATATTTACAAGCCGGGAGTAAATTGTACGTGGACGAATGCCTATGCATTGCAGGCGCTAATGTTCGAACGCAGGTTGGAATTTGCGATGGAAGGTTACCGCTTTTTCGATCTCGTGCGCTGGGGGATAGCAGCACAATATCTGAATAATTATTTTGCAGTTGAAACAACACGTACCCCCCACCTTGCGGGTGCTCAGTTCACAAAAAACCGGGATGAATACCTGCCAATAAGCCAAAACCAAATCAACTTCAGTAAAGGTTTATACAAACAAAACCCGGGCTGGTAAATTGATAATTCATGGGCAAGAGAAATACCTTGCCCGTGAGTTATTTACTGAAAAATTTAATATTACAATGCCGAGAAGGCAATTAGTCGCAAGTTTTGCCAAGTAATCATCTATAAAAATGAAAAAAAAAGGGGGTTTATTAATAGCATGCTGTTTTCTGATAACAGGCTACCTAAAGGCGCAAATAAAAAACGATAGCGTTTACCATGAGCCTTACAGGCCACAAATTCATTTTTCACCAAAAGAAAAGTGGATGAATGACCCTAACGGGATGGTTTATTACAAGGGTATTTATCATTTGTTTTTTCAATATTATCCGAAAGGTACAACTTGGGGGCCGATGCATTGGGGACATGCTGAGAGCGTGGATATGATACACTGGAAGCAAATGTCCATTGCTTTATACCCTGATAGCTTAGGTTATATATTTTCGGGAAGCGCGGTTGTAGATTCAAATAATACCTCAGGCTTTGGTAAAAATGGGAAAGTACCATTAGTTGCAATTTTTACTAGCCATGACCCGGTAGGAGAACGCGCTGGAAAAAACAATTTTCAGAATGAAAGCCTTGCCTACAGTTTAGATAATGGAGATACATGGACTAAATATAACGGCAACCCGGTGTTAAAAAATCCAGGGATCAGGGACTTTCGTGATCCGAAAGTGATGTGGTATGCTAATGAAAAAAAATGGGTTATGACACTGGCCACGCAGGATCATATTACATTTTTTTCGTCCCCAAACTTAAAGGACTGGACAAAGGAAAGCGAGTTTGGAAAACAACTTGGTGCGCATGGAGGCGTTTGGGAATGCCCGGACCTTTTTCCACTCAAACTGGAAGGGAAAACCTATTGGATTTTAATCACAAACCTGAACCCCGGAGGACCAAACGGAGGGTCAGCAACTCAATATTTTATAGGTCAGTTTGACGGAAATAAATTTATTCCGTTAGATGATAAAATCCGATGGCTTGATTATGGGCCCGACGAATATGCAGGTATAACCTGGGGCAATACAGGTAACCGTAAAATATTTTTAGGCTGGATGAGTAACTGGATCTATGCAGGCCAGGTGCCAACCGTAAAATGGCGCAATGCAATGACCATACCAAGGGAGCTTACATTAAAACAAATTAATGGTGAAATATTCCTTGCCTCTGAACCAGTAAAAGAACTAACCGGCGTCGAATTGAAACCGCTTGTAAATATTCCAGTCCTCTCCTTGAAAAAGGATATAGTGCCATTATTACAGACTCTTCCCGATCAATATGCTTTGAAATTCAGAATCGATAAAATAGGGAATTATAGCATGGTGCTTTCAAATGATGTTGGCGAAAAATTAGTTCTTGGATATGACAAAGAAAGTAACAGGTATTATATTGACCGGACAAAATCAGGTAGAGTTGATTTTAACCCTGAATTTGCAAAAACATTTTTTGCCCCACGGTTGTCAACATCATCTTCGTCAGATATTAAGTTGATTGTTGACGCATCGTCAATAGAATTGTTTGCTGATAATGGGTTGAGTGTAATGACGTGCGTTTTTTTTCCTCAAAAACCTTTTAACCATTTGCAATTCCAAAACAGGAAAAATGTCACAATTAGAAATTTAGAGTTATTACCATTAAAATCAATTTGGTAAAGTAACTGCGTAAAGGTGAAACAGATAGCCTATCTGCTTTAGTTGATTAATTATGGCGCTTCAGGTGAGATGGGAGCGCCTTTTTTAACATGCCAAGGTAAGTAATAAATAAATAGGCATCCTACGAGCCGTCCTACGAGCAACGAAAAAGGTCTTTGAAGCGATAGCGCGACTGTGCGACTTCAAAGAATGCTTCACAAAGGCCTGGCGTTGCTTTTGACCATTGGGCTTGTGCTGTTGGAAATTTCAAAAGCCATGACAGGCCTGAAGCCTTTTTCGTCGGGCGTAGGCGAGTAAAATATAGATGAGCGTCTGGACTTTTAAATGTTGAGCGTTGCAAGCGTCACCTGGTCGAATAGACCAAGTGAAAGTGCAGCATAAGTGAAACTTATAAAAGTACAGAGAAAGCGAATATGAACGAAGAGTTTGGCAGCGCAAACAGTATGACAAGTCAGCATAGCTGGTGGAAATCAATGTGTGCAAAGCACTTATTGATTGAAACGCAACTTGGCGTATCTGTTTTGCATGACTTACGATGAGTGAATGCCTTTCTCCCTGTGCGTGAAAGGTCCTGTGCGATAGAAAGGCCATAAGCATAGCTTGCCTTTGCTCTCTTAAGCAACAAACGAGGGTAAAGGCAAGCGTGGGGTTATGAAATGAATGGAATAATAACTTTCCTGACATATTCAGGTATGTAAACTACTCGAACTTTTCCACCCTTGTTTTCGTCGCCAGAAAGATGTATCTCGGACATATCATTCATAAAATGCCCTCGCGTCAAAAGCCTGATCTCTTCATGTGGCCGAAGCCAGGTACTATATAGAAGCAAACAGCAAATGTACATATTGGGGTATCGGCCTTCGAGGTAATTAAGTATAGGCTTTAATTGCTTCTTTTCATAAGGTTTATGCAGCTTCGCTTTGGCTTTCCTCCGCTCTGTGTCTTTTACGGTTGTATTTTGCTGTCCGGTGAGTTTTGCAGTCACCGTAATCAAGATTCCGAAGTCTCTTCTTTTATTCATGTAATAACTGCCACTTGATCCAAATAGAGACAGAAATTCTTCAACTCGTAGCGTTGTTATGGTGTTTATAGTGCCATTTAGTTCTTCAGCGGTTAAGAAACCAGTAAACTGCCTATGAATAGTACTCAGATTACGTTTGTAGAACTTTGCAAGTGGAGAATTAAGTTTTCTGTTTAAGGCATCCAAAAGGACAGTATTCGCTGACGCTACCTTGGTCTCTTGAACCGAAGTATCCTCTGAAGCCTCTTTTATTGGATTTGGCGTAAGGTCTTCGCCGTCTTCTTGCGTAACAACTGGATAAAGATTAGCATCTAAAGCTTTATTTAACTCATATCTAAGCTTCCTTAAAAGGTCATTCCGTTGTTCTAAGGTCTTCGCCCGGTTTGGAGTTAACCTTAGCCCTAATGCCTTGCCGTTGTATTCTCGTTTTCGATCTCCGTGAAAGTAAAAGGTAATATACGAGCGTTTGTTTAAATCGTCACTCGTTACGATCTGTGGTTCTGTGAACATAATTGGCGCAGTCTTGGCGCATACAGCAGTTCTAAAAGGCAAAAACAGCGTTTAAAGCATGCTCAGTTGGTTAGAGTAAAAGACTCATAATCTTTTGGTCTCTGGCTCGACCCCAGGCGGGCGCACTTCGTTGAAAACCGCTTTTTATTATCAAAAAGTGGGGTGTTTTGTTTTTCTAAAGTGGGTTAGGATCATCTGTAGCACTCATACAACTTGCCAGGGTTTATTTTGCCTTTTGTTAAGCCTGCTGTTGTTTAAATAAAGGGTTCGGATAATTATCACTTTGATCTTCTGCCACATTGTCCAAACACTTAAAATCTTTTTCGATAAGCAGGTGTAGTCCGTTTTCGTAATATTCGAAGCCAACCTCATCTGTCAATATCCACTCATTAACCATGGTTAAAGGCATGAATAAGGTGATTTTATTGTCTTCAAAAATAGCCGACAAATTGTTAAGTCGATTTTGTTGAAGGGCATAAGTAAGCGTCTGGTTGCCAAAATCAATCGTTTCCTCAATATAACCATTTACAGAAAATTGGTCGACATCCTTTTTGGTTAACCTATAGCGAAGGGAGTTCCCTTTTATACGAATCTTCATATTTTTATTTTTTTAATTAGCCAGGTTAGTTACCTCGCCTATAATAATAATTGCCGGATAAGTTAATTTTTTGCTCTCGGCGAGTTCAGGCAGGTCCTTTACAAGTCCCCGTACTGATTTTTGATTCGGCATAGAAGCATGCTGTATAATTGCCGCAGGCATATTGCCACAACCGGCTTCTATATATGTTTGGGCAATCTCTTTCAATTTCTTCATACCCATATAAATTACCACTGTAGCATTGCTTTGTATAGCCAGTTTTAAATCAGCGGATAGCCTGCCATCTTTTTTTGTTCCGGTAACCATCCAAACACTTTCGCTTACAGAGCGGTGGGTAAGCGGGATATCTTCAAAGCCCGAGGCCTGCATGCTGGTAATGCCTGGTATAAAATGGGTTTTGATGCCTTGTTCGCGGGCATATATTATTTCTTCAAAGCCCCTGCCGAATATAAAAGGGTCACCGCCTTTTAATCGTACTACTTTTCCTTTTGTAAAAGCAAAGTGCTTTATCATTTCATGAATTTGCTCCTGCGGAGTGTATTCACCGTAGGGCTGCTTGCCAACATATATTTTGTCACAACTTTCAGGGGCAATATCTAAAAGCTCCTTATTCGCCAGGTTATCATATAATATCACATCAGCCTGTTGCAAAATTTTATACCCTTTAACTGTAATTAATTCCGGATCGCCCGGCCCGGCTCCTAAAACAAATAATTCAGGAATAATTGATATATTTTGTGTCATTTTTGGTAAATCTTTAAAAAATCGCCGTTTCTATCTACAAAAACATTAAAATTTTAATTAATTATCATTTTAAATCAAAATATTTAAATAAAATATGATTTAAATCATACTAAAATTCATTTTTTATTGAAATTGTAAATTTATTTATGACCAAATTAATAAAAATTATTTGAATTCTGATTTTTTTTGTTTAAAATTGCTATGTCAAATACAATATAGGTCGCATTAATTGTATTTGAGAATAAAAAAGCTTTAACAATTTAAAAAATCAAAATGATCAAACCAACAATCATAGTGGTTGGCAATGGCATGGTAAGTTATAAGTTTTGTGAAAAACTTGTAGCCCGGTCATCAGACTTCAGGATCATCGTTTTTGGCGAAGAGCCGCGCCATGCTTACGACCGCGTACACCTCAGTGAATATTTTAACGGAAAATCAGCTGATGATCTTTCACTTTCTACAGCCGACTGGTATGCTGAACATGATATTTTGCTCCATCTTGGTGATCCGGTACAGGAAATAAACCCTGCAGCCAAAACGGTGCACTCATTAATGGGCCTTACTTTAAAATATGATTACCTGGTATTGGCCACAGGGTCTTCGGCATTTGTGCCCAATATACCAGGAGTGGAGAAAGAAGGTGTGTTTGTTTACCGTACCATTGAGGACCTGGAGCTGATTAAGGCTTATGCACAAAATGTGAAATCAGGGGCGGTAATGGGTGGCGGCCTTTTAGGTTTGGAAGCTGCCAAAGCATTGATGGACCTGGGCATCGCCGAAACCCATGTTATTGAATTTGCACCCCGCCTTATGCCGAGGCAAATTGACTCTGCGGGGAGCGCCATGCTGCAATCAAAACTGAAGCAACTGGGCTTAAATATTCATCTTAATAAAAGTACTTCACATATTGCAGGCGAGCATAAGATCGAAGCGCTGCATTTTAATGACGAAAGCGCACTGGCGGTTGATATGCTGGTAATATCGGCAGGAATCAGGCCGCGTGATGAGCTGGCAAAGCTTGCCGGGCTTCACACCGGCACCCGTGGCGGCATTATGGTTAACGAAAAAATGCAAACCAGTGACGACAGCATTTTTGCCATTGGTGAATGTGCTTTATACGAGGGAATGATATATGGCCTGGTAGTGCCTGGTTATGAAATGGCTGATATTGTGGTTAACCAGTTAACCGGCGGCAGTAAGCTTTTTTACGGCTATGACATGAGCACCAAACTAAAACTGATTGGCGTTGATGTAGCCAGCTTTGGCGATGCCTTTATAACCGAACCTGATTGCCGCACCATTGTTTTTGAGGATACGCATAAAGGCGTTTATAAACGCATTAATATAAGTACAGATGGCAAATACCTGTTAGGGGGTATTTTAATTGGCGATGCAGACGCTTATAATATGCTTTTGCAAACCGTTAATAATAAAATGGCCCTCCCGCCAAATCCCGAAGACCTAATGCTTGGATCAAGAGGCGGCGCCGAAAATGAAAGCGCCGGTGTGATGAGCCTTCCCGATGACGCACTCATCTGCTCTTGCGAAGCGGTAAACAAAGCAACAATTTGTTCGTCTGTTACCGATTTGGGCATTACAAGTGTTGACGGGATAAAGAAGTGCACCAGGGCCGGAACAGGCTGTGGCGGCTGCGTTCCCATGATAAAAGACCTTGTTGCCGAAACAATGAAGGCAAACGGGCAGTATATTAAAAATGTAATATGTGAGCATTTTGAATACTCGAGGCAGGAGCTATTTGACCTGGTAAAGATCAATAAACTAAAACATTATGATCTTGTGCTTGACCATTTTGGCAAAGGCGATGGCTGCGAGGTTTGCAAGCCTGCAGTTGCCAGCATCCTTTCAAGCTTATGGAACGATGTGATTGTTAAGCAGGATACCATACAGGACAGCAATGATCGCTTCTTAGCGAATATACAAAAAGGCGGTACTTATTCGGTTGTTCCCCGTGTCCCCGGTGGTGAGATTACGCCAGAAAAACTGATCGTGTTAGGGCAGGTTGCCCAAAAATATGGTTTGTATACTAAAATAACAGGCGGGCAGCGAATCGACCTGTTCGGCGCATACATGAATGACCTTCCTGCAATATGGGAAGAATTGATTGATGCCGGTTTTGAGAGTGGCCATGCGTATGGCAAAGCCTTGCGCACAGTGAAAAGCTGCGTTGGCAGTACCTGGTGCCGCTTTGGATTGCACGACAGCGTTTCTTTTGCAATTGAAATTGAGGAAAGATATAAAGGCATTCGCGCACCGCATAAAATTAAGGGTGGCGTGAGCGGCTGCGTGCGCGAATGCGCTGAAGCGCAATCAAAAGATTTCGGGGTAATAGCTACTGAAAAAGGCTGGAACTTATATGTGTGCGGCAACGGTGGCTCAAAACCACAGCATGCACAATTGCTTGCCAATGATATTGATAAGGAAACACTTGTAAAATATTTAGACAGGTTCCTGATGTTTTATATAAAAACAGCCGAACCACTATCACGTACTGCAACCTGGCTTAATAAAATGGATGGCGGGATGACTTACCTGAAAAATGTGGTTGTTAATGACAGTCTTGGTTTGGCAGACCAATTGGAGAAAGAGATGCAATCATTGGTTGATACTTATCACTGCGAGTGGAAAGAGGTGGTTGATGACCCGGTTTTGCGTAAGCGATTTTCGCACTTTGTGAATGCACCCGATGAAAAAGATCCAAGCGTTCAATTTGAGATGATGCGTGACCAGGTAAAGGCAAAGTGGTAGCTCATTGAGTCATTATGTCATTGGGTTATTGGGGGAGGGGTAAAGATGCTTGGTTTAGGGTTTAAAATTTAACAATAAAATTCCGGGAAACCGGGTTAAAACATAAAAAACATGGAAACAGCAATTGCAATTAAATGGGTTATGGCATGTCATGCCGATGATGTTCCCGCAAATGGGGGCGCCTGTGTTAAATTAGGTGATGAACAAATAGCAGTTTATAATTTTTCGCGCCGTGGCGAATGGTACGCAACTCAAAATTTATGCCCGCATAAGCGGCAAATGGTTTTGTCGAGGGGAATGATCGGGAGCACCGGCGAAAACTGCGAGCCCAAGGTAGCCTGTCCTTTTCATAAAAATACATTTTCCCTGTTAAGCGGCGAGTGTTTAACAAATGAAGAGTTTTCAATTAAAACTTACCCGGTAAGGGTTACCGATGGCAGGGTTTTCATTGGTATGTGATTGGGGAGAGTCAAGAACCAAGAGCCAAGAATCAAGAAAACAAAGGGAAATTGACGGACTTCAGGCGCTCGCGTGTTTATGTCATGAAATCAAACCATCCGCACATCTTCATATTTGCACATTCGCACATCCGCACCGCACATCTCCTATCCTGCGGTATCCAGTGTTAATGATAAAAGGGCGTCAAGATTTTTAACAATGATCTTTTTGCCGCTTACAGAAATGATTTCTTCTTTAACCAGTTCGTTTATAACCCTGAAAACGGTTTCGTAAGTCGAACCTGCGTAAGATGCAAGATCCTGGCGGGAAAGTTCAATTCCAATAATCCCCCCGTCCTTTATTCCGAATTGCTTTTGCAGTGAAATTAAAGCCTGGGCTATTCTTCCTTTTACAGGCATGTGGGCCATATTCCTCATTTTTTTTTCGGCCTCCTGTAATTCCGCCGCAAAAAAAAGCATTAAGTTGTAGGTCAGCCCCGTGTTTACCATAAGGGTAGCTTCAAAAAAGTCCATATTCATAAAACAAACTATCCCGTCTTCAAGCGCTGTTGCCGAAATGGGATAAATATTATTGCCGCCTAACACACGATGGCCAAAAATTGCCCCTTTTGAGGCAAACCTTATAATAAGTTCCTTTTCCGGGCCCCATT
>Ga0207033_1050_pt1 | contig 25445 bp, 21 predicted proteins | sample Alteio_BWMinCont_35_FD_153262 | JGI IMG/M metagenome (GOLD analysis project Ga0207033, IMG submission 153262) | Enriched cells from forest soil in Barre Woods Harvard Forest LTER site, Petersham, Massachusetts, United States -... | ecosystem: Environmental > Terrestrial > Soil > Temperate forest >... | reverse complement strand
AGTTAGTACAGCTGTTGGAAATGACCGGGTGGTCCTAAAAGTAAAAGATAACGGTATTGGTATACCCGACTCGATAAAAGACAAGGTCATGCAGCCATTCTTTACTACCAAACCAACGGGTGAGGGTACGGGATTGGGTTTATCATTAACTTATGATATGGTGGTGAAGGGACATGGGGGTAGTATAGATATGCATAGCAAAGAAGGTGAAGGATCGGAGTTTATAATCACATTACCTTTGAAAAGAGATTAGAGATTAGTTTACGAAGTCATCACATTTTTGAAGCTTCTCCCGGACTTTCTGACTTTCCGACTTCCGGACTAAAAATCTGAATAGTGATTAGAGGTTAGAGATCAGAGATTAGTTTGCAAAGTCGCCTGCTTTTTTTCTAATCTCTAATCTCTAATCTCTAATCTCTTAAATCAAACTTTAACTCTAAAACCGGTGGTAAGATTTATAGTGTATACTGTCCCGTTAAGGGTCAATGTAGCTGTGCCGTCGCCGTTAAATACCAATGTGCCGGTGTAAGTGAAACTTCCTTTTTTAGGCACATCCCCGGTTACGGAAATTGTGGCGGAACCGCTCGCAATAGCATGCCCGGGTTTGGTAACTGTAAGCGTAGTAATAACAATATCAACACTGCTGTTACCGTGATTTGCGGTATCAATTTTAGACTGGAATGACCCACTCCGTTTGTACTCCCCGTTTATAACAAAATCTGTAGCTGTTGGCGCTAAACCATTAACGGTAAAATCAGAACTGCCGGAATTTGTTGATGAAAGGTTCGGCCCGCTGAAACTACCACTGTAAGCCAAATTGCTCGACAAATTATCAAGTACATTGTTTACGCAGTTTACCATATAATTGTATGTCAGCTTGTAACTGTAGGCGTACTGAGCTCCGGCCTGGCTTTGGCGCGAAATGGTGTCAGTTTTCGTCGTTCCGCAGGCCAGTTTTGCCCGTACATAAACTGAAGCATCTAAGGTAGCATCGGTTGCCACATTGGCTACACCGTTTGAATTTAGGGATAACGACCCCGCAACCATATCTGCAGCCTCGGCATTTGAAACATTAGCAGTAATAGCCGGGTGGCTGCTGTCGTTTTTTTTACAAGCCACAACTCCCAGCATCAGCATGGCTACAATGGAAAATTTAATTTTTTTCATAACTATTTCACGTTTAATAGGGGTTAATGACGCCAGTTTGGCACTGCTGGTTTGACGGTTCAGGTTATTGAAGGTTTAATAGGGTAGGTTAAAAAAGTTGTAAGGGTTGTAATAAGTTGTAGGGGTTGTAATAAGTTGTAAGGGTTGTAATGGTTGAAAAAAGCCGCAAATTCTTTTTTCAACCATTACAACATTTACAACATTTTTAACTCAGCCCCTCACTGCGCCGATATAGTATTCAGTTCACGGATGTCATCCTCAGTAAGTTCAAGCGAAACAGCCTGCATATTTTCTTCAAGATGGGCAATGCTTGATGTACCGGGTATCAATAAAATGTTATCCGAATGATTTAACAGCCAGTTTAAAGCCACCTGGTGAACTGTGGCCTGGTGCTTCTCGGCTATTTGTTTTAGTAAATCCTGGCTGGCTACATTACCGGCATTGAGCGGGAACCAAGGTATAAACACAATATCGTGCGCCTTACAATATTGAAGCACATGTTCCCATTTCCGGTTATCAACGCTATAAATATTTTGTACCGATGCCACTTCAAAAAACTCCCGTGCTTTTTTTATGGTATCAACATCCACTTCCGAAAGTCCGATATGTTTTATCAATCCTTCCTGCTGCGCCTGTTGTAAAAACTCAAAGCTTTGTTCTGCCGGTACTACCGGGTCAACCCGATGTAATTGATATAAGGCTATCTGGTCGAGTTTCAACCGTTTTAAGCTGCCTTCCAAAGCTTTTCTCAGATGGTCGGGATGGGCATTTATTGGCCACTGATCGGGGCCTGTACGCAGTAATCCGCCTTTAGTTCCTATTACAAGGTCGGCAGGGTAAGGGTAAAGGGCTTCGGCAATCAGTTCTTCCGAAATATGCGGGCCGTAACTGTCAGCCGTATCAATAAAATTAACGCCAAGCTCTACGGCGCGCCGTAAAACGCCGATGGCTTCATCCTCATCTTTAGGGGGCCCCCAAATACCTTTACCTGTAATGCGCATTGCGCCATAACCTAACCTGTTAACGTTAAGATCCCCTCCTATCGTTAAAGTTTTTTCGAATGAAATTGCTGTGTTATTCATGGTTATTTTCCTTTTGGTAAAATTAATTAACGTAAATTTTAATATATTGTTCTGTCAAATGGTTATTTAATGTCATTTGGGGGAAATTAAATTGTCGCTTTTTCGCCAGGCGTTCCAATGGAATACCCTGGCTTTGTTCCCCTCTTTTTTGCCTGCAAAAGAGAGGGGGATCGAGCGAAGCGCAGATCGGGTGAGTAAACTATGCGAGCGGCATTAGCGCAAATGCTTGGCGGCGAGTTTACTCACCCCGACACCGCTGCGCTTGTCGCCCCTCTCTATGGCAAGCCATAAAGAGGGGAAAGGCAATATATTTTTTTGTTCCTGACGGAACGTTTGGTATCGGAGCGGCAACTGATTTAAACCACGTCATTTTTAAGCAGCGACTCTAACTCAAATAATACTATATTGCCTAAAAAAATCAAGCATCATGAACGAACAAAACTATGCCAATCACACCCGGGTTGTAAAGGGCTTCCACATGCTATTAGGCTCATTTCTTGTTATCGGCACTATATGTTCTTTGGTAAATATCTGGCAGCAATGGTCGGCAAAAGACCAGGTGTTTAGCGCTATATTAATAGCATTGCTTTTTATTTGCGGCATACTCTTATTTTGGTATGCTCGCCAGTTCCCTATAAAAGCGCAGGACAGGGCCATCCGCGCCGAAGAAAACCTCCGGTATTTTATACTCACCCGTAAACCATTGGATAGCCGCATAACCATGGGCCAGGTTATTGCTTTACGTTTTGCACCTGATGATGAGTTCGTTATCCTGGCCGACAGGGCCATCAACGAAAATCTTTCGCCCGATGAAATAAAGAAAGCCATTAAAAACTGGCGGGCTGATGAGCATAGGGCGTAAGATGAAAGTGATTAGAGGTTGGAGATTAGAGATTAGTAAAAAGAAAGAAATGCATGTAAATGAAAAAGAGACTTCCTATTGAATTAATTCATCTCGCGCGAAAGCCAAAAGAGATGGTGCACTTACACCTCACAAAGCCGTGACTCACTTCATAGCATTAATTAAGCGATTCTTTCTATAAGAATTCTTAATTGCTATTTTGCCATTTTTAAAAGTAAATAAATCGCACCCGGTTACTTCAACTTTGCTTCCGTCAGATTTGGTTCCGGTGAAAAGCCATTCTGAAAAACCCCTATTCCCTGAAATAAAATGTCGGGCATTTGCCCAATGTGCATCAGGAAATGTTTTAAAAACATCTTCAAACGCCTTCCTTACCTCATCCTGCCCCCTAAACTTTTTTCCATCAGCTTCATCCCCTGACGAAGCCTGAAATACACAGTCTGGTGTCATTAATGACATGATAGTGTTTATATCATGAGCATTAAATGCATCCGCGAAAGATTGAAGAAGCTTCTCCGTAACCCTTATATCTCCTTTTTCAAGCTTCGATTTATTTGAGGGTTGCGCCTTTAATGAAATTGATATGGATAAAATAAAGATTGAAGCAAAAAGTAAAATTAATTTTTTCATTCTTGATGATTTTTTATGTTGGTCTCATCCTTTATTGATTCTGTTGCTTAGCATGTTTTGTCGTATCCCGCGGGGCAGGTTGTTTTTTAGGCTGCGGCTTATTAACATTCGGGTTAACCGGCGGCTTGTTTGTTCCCTGCGGAGGGTTTACCTGCTGCTGAGCAGGGTTTTGGTTCATAATAAGGGTCTTCTTTAGTTGCTGGTTCGGATTTTGGTTATTGCCCGGCCCGTTAACCTGTTTTTGCGGCTGCTGGTTTTGCTGCGGCAATGGCTTTTGATTATTATTTTGCCCGTCACCCGGTTTTTGATCCTGCCGGTTTGGAAGCACCGTTTCTGGCCGGTTTATCAAAGGCATGTTTGGGTTTTGCCCCATCCCTGGCTTTTTATCCTGGGTTTGATTTTGTTGCTGATCAGAATTTTGGTTGCCTTGCCCATTATTTTGTCTTTGATTTTGTTGGTTCGGGTTTTGGTTATTGCCCTGTCCGTTATTTTGCCTTTGATTTTGCTGGTTGGGATTTTGGTTATTGCCTTGTCCCCTATCCGGCCTTAAATTTTGCTGGTTGGGATTTTGATTATTGCCTTGCCCGTTATTTTGTCTTTGATTTTGCTGGTTCAGGTTTTGGTTATTGCCTTGCCCGTTATTTGGCCTTAGATTTTGCTGGTTCGGGTTTTGGTTATTGCCCTGCCCGTAGGTCATTACCTTTTGGGGTGCAGGTTTAGTATTGCTTTGTGTTGTATTTGGCTTTATAACAGGGCGATAAACAGTAAGCTGGTTGTTGGCTAATGATTGTCCGGGCCTTGTACCCTGGTTAATCGTAACTTGCTGAATTTTAGTATTTGTGATGTTTTCAACATCAGTAACCCTGGGGCCGCGGTTATATATAACAGTATTGGTGTTTCTGTTATTGGTAATATTATTGGTGGTTACATTATTAATAATAGTTGTGTTATTTATAACGGTGGTATTATTTTGCACAACATACCGGTTAACATGTGCCGCGGCAATGTTGTGCGCCTGAACAAAATTCCAATCCTCGTTGCGCGGCCTCCACTCGCCGCCCGTATTATACCCCCGTGGCGGAACAGGCGCCCATCCGTAATAATCGCCCGATTGCCCCCAGGTAACCCATGCCGGCGCCCATTGATGGCCGGGCTGCCAAAGCCAGCCGTAACTGTTATCAAAAAACCAGTTGCCATAATGAAACGGGGCCCATCCCCAGCTAAAATCCGATACCCATGTCCAGCCGTAATCGCTGTAAACCCAATTGCCATCAGTAACATAAGGCCTGAAACCTTCTTCAACATTGGGCTGCCATACATAGCCGTAATCAGGGTAATCTATCCATTGGCCGTACGGACTAAGTTCGTCGTAAAATACCTGGTCAGTTTGCGGCTGGTCAGCATAAACCTGTTGTGGTTGTGGCGGCTGTTGATTATAAACAGGCTGCTGAGGGGTATTAGTATATATGATTGGCGAGCACCCGGCTAAAAAAGCCGGTATAATTATCACCAGGTAAAATATTTTTTTCATGATAAGTATTATTTAATAAGTATATAAGAAAATCATACACTTATGACAAGACCAAGATAAGTAAGTTTAATCAAACTCATGAAATAAATTGGTGAGTAGTGAAGTAGTGAGAGGTGAATGGTTGCTGCTACATTGCCCACTACAAACTGCTTACTGCAAACTGCGATCTGCCTACTGCCACTCACTACTTCACCTGGTAACGCAAAACATACCGGCCAATATTGCCCTCGCTGTCAATACCTTCAATCACTGCGCGGTAAGTGCCCCTGCCATCAGCATTGAAATAGTCAAATGTGGCGTGGCCATCCTTATCGGTAATTATATTGGGTTCCCAGTGTATGGTACTTCTTAAATCTGTACCGTTTTGTGCGGCATTTTGTTGGTCATACTTTGGGGTATAAAACATCCGCGCCTTGTAAAAACCCTTCGGCATAAGGGTGACAACATTATTTTGAGAGGTTAAGAGCGACAGATCAACCGAGTGCTCTGTTTTGGGAGTAAAACTATGATCTTTGGTTGTTACAGATATTATGCCATTGCAATCATAAAATTGCATTGTCCTGGCAACCCCATCCTTTAAATACACTTCGATCGATTCAATATCAGCCGGGTTTATATTTGCCAGGGAGATATCATCAAGAGCAAGGCCGTTTACAAAAAACTTAAGTGGTGTATGATTTCCTGAATCGTAATCTTTTTTTATATAATAGTGATTCTCTCTGCGCCATAAGCCAAATATCCTGCCCAATACACAGCCCTCAAAGTCAAACCCGCAGTCTTTTAATATATCAGGACCTAAAACCTGGTCTGGCACGGGGCTAAGGCCAGATAACGACGTATAATTTACGTGAACAGGCCTGGAGCCTCTGATCACCACCTCTTTCAGCACATGCGAGCTTTCCAATTGTTTTTTACTATTTTGCAAATAAACGCTAAGTGCACTATCAATATCTGTGATGGCGCCAGGGTCATCATACCCTTTTTTAACTGGCTGGTAAGTTGCCACGTCTGCCATAATCATCAGGTCATTGTTGCTGCCATTACTCCTTGCGCTAAGCACTACCTTCGTTGAATCTGGAATAAAAACGTTTGAAAATTTAAATTGCCCGTTTGCATCGGTTGTTGCATTTTCGGATGAATTTCTGATGGCCAGGTTCATGCTTACATTTCCGTTGAAAACCGGAATGCCCGAACTTGTGCGCAGTGTGCCAGATATATCCATGCCCTGTTCTGGTAAAAAGGTTAGCGGCGGGTATTTATCTGCCAGCATATCGGTATACGAGAAACGACGGTACCCCTGTGTAAGCATTAGCACATCAAGATCGGCCAATGTTTGGCTATCCGAATGATTAAAGTAATAGGCAGGTTTCTCGATATATCCCCGCAGATCAGACGTAAGCAGCAGGCTGCTCATGATCGTAGTTTCGGCATCTTCATCAAACGGGGCTTTTGTTTCATCAATTACAGCTACCGAAAAACTACCCTGAACAGGTAATGATTTGCTTTTTGCAGCAACAGTCATTTTTACATCCTGTCTTATGCTGTAAGTTGGCAGGTTAGTATTTAATGAGAGGTCAAGGGCATCATTATGCTGTATAAAAACAATCCGCTCGCTTAATGGCTCACCATTTGCAGCTAATAGCGTTACCTGTAAAATTCCGGTCGGGAACCTGCTTTTGGGGACTGTCCCTGTATAAACCAGGCCATGCAGCGTAGCCAGCCCGGTATAACAAATCGTTCCGCCGCTTTCGGCAATAATGTAATACCCCTTATTCTGATATTTTTTAAAATACCCGGCATTTGTGGCTATCTTAATAAAAAGGTTTTCAGGGTCATTATTATTAACAGCAAGGTTTATCCCCTCGGTTTGCACATTAGGCAAATCAAATGTACTTTTTGATCCATCCGGGAAAGTCACTATGGCCTTATAATTTTTATCATTTTCTGGCAATAACGGGAATATGCCCATCCCGGCATGCTGGGATGCAAAGGTAGCTACCTCATTACCTGCGTTGTCAACCACCGACCCGGTAACATTAACACCAATACCGGCAGGATTAATCGCCTTAAAAGCAACTTTTGAACGTACCCCGCTTATTAGATCTCCACCTTCGGGAAAAAACTGGACATCCGTTGCTTCAAATACCGGTTTTAAATTGAATGTGTTTGTAATTGTATTTTTATTATCGGGTTCGATAACTGTTACTAAACTTGCTGTGCCCGATGAATTTAATTGATTTCCATTAAAACTAAGTGTTAAAAGCCCGTTCTTATCTGTCGTGCCTTTGCCCTTGCTAACTGTTTCATCATCATTTTGAATAGTCCAGTTTACTTTTTTACCGGCTTCGGCCTTTCCATCACGGTCTTTATAAAATACGGCCGCCTTAATTAATAGGTCTTTATTTTTTTCGGTTTTTGTAAATGAAATTACAGGGTCGCCCGTATTATCATAAACATCCCCTACAGTTATTGTTTTATTAAAAAAATAATCTGGGCCAAAATTGCGCATCCAGTTGGTATATGCCCTTACATGATAATTTCCCCTTTTAAATATTTTCGGGGAAAGTGTCACATCACCAAAGGCCACACCATCTTTGGACGATAATTTCAATGATTTAACAATCGAATCCCGGCCGCTGATCACATCAACATATATAATACGGCTTAAACCCGATGGCAAATGAGTTGGCCCGATTGTTAAATAAGCCTTGAACCATATAGTATCGCCAACCGCATAATACGGTTTATCAAAATGCAGGTAAACTTTTTCAAAAGGATGTTCAGCAGGAAGCTTTTCGGTTTTGGAAACAATGGTGGTTAAACCGATACTATCCCGTTGAGCAAGTGCAGGCAAAGCCGCTATAATCAGGAAAAGTATTATAAGCGCGAATTTTTTTAAACCCATCAGGATATGCTAAATAAATCAAAGGCGGCTAATATATTCATTTACGCCCATATCAAAAGGCATGCCTTTGCCTTTAACAATATTTTTACTTAATAACGAACCGTGAAAATGTTTCTTATATTTATACTCCAATACAGTTTTTATTATGAAGTTTTAATTTATTGAACTTAAAAAACAAACTTCACGGCCGATTGTACTACCTGGTTTATTAGTACTATCCAGCCATAGCTGTATAAATTTAATGATATACCCCGATTATGAAGAAAAAGGAAGAAGCAAAATACCTTGATAAAGAATGGGTGGCGATGGATACTCATTTGAAGAATTTTTTAAAAACGGGCGACCAGGAGGAACTTCACAAGTTTAGGGTACAAATAAAAAAACTAAGGGCAATGTTTATTCTATTTGGAGATACCTCAAATCAGCCAGGCTTGTTAAAAGAGTTTAAACCAGTTAGGAAGGTATTTAAATACGCTGGAACTATCAGGGATGCGCATACCAATCTTCAGTTAAGTGAGGTTTACGGTATTAAGAATGAAGCCTTTGAAACCGGGCAGCAAAAAATAATAGCGGAGGGTATAGCCCAATTTCAAAGCAATGGCAAAAAATTTACCAAAACTATAAGCGATGCCTACAAGCAGCTTAAAAAGCACCTACCGGCCGTTAATAATAGTTCTATTGCCGCATATTATAAAAGGCAACTGCGGGAAATTGCGACCAACCTGGCTGTATCCGGCTTTACAGAGGATATGCATACCAACCGCAAGCTGATAAAAATTTTAGTATATAATTATAAGCTTTCTGAAAAAGCACTTAACGGCTCATTGTCTTTCAACAAAGAATACCTTGATAAACTACAGGAGACTATTGGCAAATGGCATGATAATATTGTTGCCGCCCAATTGTTTTCTTCACCCGAGCTGAATGACAAACCCGTAGTGACCAAAATAAACCGGAAAAATGCTGGCATAAAACGTAATATAACGTCGCTGGCCGAGGATTTTATGAAAAAAGCGACAACCGTTGAAGTGTCGCCGGACAACAATCAAATGAAATCAGCAGCAGATGGGCATTGAAATAGAGCGGAAATTTTTGGTTGACCATGAAAAATGGCGGCAGGTAATAAAACCACCCGGGAACCATTACCGGCAAGGTTATTTATTAAATGATGAGCAACGGACAATCAGGGTGCGGGTTACTGACGAACAAGGTTATATTACACTAAAAGGCGCAACCGCCGGCATTACCCGTAAAGAATACGAATATAAAATACCTGTTGAAGATGGTATTGAATTGCTGGATGGTTTTGCTGTATCCCAAGTTGAAAAAATACGCTACCGTATTGACTTTGCCGGCAAACTATGGGAAGTGGATGAATTTTGGGGCGATAATGACGGGTTGATCATGGCTGAGATTGAACTACGGAACGAATCAGAAAAATTTGAACTGCCCGCCTGGGTTACCCAGGAAGTAAGCGATGATAAAAGGTATTATAATTCATACCTCTCTTTACATCCTTATAAAGAGTGGAATCTGTGATTTTCGAAAATTTCTTAAACTTTAACTTGAAAACTTTTAAATGGCTAACATCGCTATACCGGAATTTCCGTCAAACCTTGGATTAATAGAACCAGCGCCCGGCCTTGAGCCGGGAGTTAAAAAATTACCCGTGTGGTTGCAGAAATATAGTTTTTATAAATTGCTCTCTCTTGAAAAGATATATTCTCTTTTTCCGCCGTCTTATTCCATGAATATTGATAAAGAATCAGGAGTCAGGAATGCTGATGCTATTTCTGACTATGCAAAACAACAAGCCGGTATATTAAAAAAAGTAATTCAGGAAAAAACTTTTGCAGTTGCCATAGGTGGCGATTGCAGCATATTAATTGGCAATTCACTTGCATTAAAGCAACTGGGAAATTATGGATTGTTCTTTTTAGATGGACATACCGATTTTGCCTGGCCTCTTCTTTCGCAAACCGCCGGCGCTGCGGGAATGGACTTAGCCATTGTTACCGGGCACGGGCACAAAAAATTATCAAACATTCTCAACCTTGGGCCGTACATAAACGAAAAAAATGTTTGGTGTGTGGGCAACAGAAATTTTGATGAAGTGTATGTAAGGGCCATTACCAATTCAAAAATTAATTATTTCGACTTAAACAAATTACGCGAAGAAGGAATTATAAATTGTTGCAATTCGTTTTTAAAAATGGTCGCTGAAAATAACCTTGATGGATTTTGGATACACCTTGATGTTGATGTTTTAAATGATGAAATAATGCCTGCAGTGGACTCCCGAGAGGAAGGCGGGCTGATTTATAAAGAACTAAACGAAATTCTTGAAATATTAGTCAGCAGCAAAAAAGCAATTGGCATGGAGATAACTATACTTGACCCTGACCTGGACCCAAGCGGTATTTATACAAAAAACTTTGTGAATGAAATTGGACAATTGATAAAAGAGAAAAAAAATAATGATTGATCCCCGTTCAATCACACACTGGTAACAACAAAAGGCAATCCGTTGCCGTTTCGTCATTCACAGTTTTAACATATTTATGGCCTTGGGGGGTTATAGCCGTGATAAGGTGGATTTTGTTTCCTTTCTCATCTATAATATAGGCTTCACCGTCCTCTTCTTTTATCCAATCGTGAATTTTGGTTCTGTCGGTTACCCCTTTTACATTTATACGTTCATTGATCCATTCAAAATGATCAATTGCCACGTAAGGGTTCTCATATTTCCCTTCATCTTTTTTAATGCAAATTATACGTACCGCCATTTTTAATAATTTTTAATTAACCGGGTACGACAAAATTAAAGCAAAACTATAAACGGGGCTATGGTATTTTCACCGTATTTGATACGTAAAACTACGCGATTTTTAAGCGATGGGCGTGGAACAGCGTATGCGATCCCAATTAAATCAAGTTTTATTGATCACAAACATCGCTTGTTATCCTGAAAAATTTAACGCTGACGGGTACGTTATCAGAATTAGTAAATCCTTTTATGGCAAATATGCCGATATATTTGGGTTTCATATCAAACTCCCGGGTTACTATTTCTATAAAGGCGCCATTTTCATTTGCACCGCCTGAATAAAGAAACCTGAATTTATTACCGTGTTTTTCTATGCGGAGGGCGGAGTTTCTCAGATTTTTCATTTGCTCGGGGTTATTCCTGATGGAATCAAGATAGAAAAACGGTTTATGTGCTAACTCTTCGGGCTTGCCAAAACCATTTCCTAAGGAAGTAATAACCTGCACATATATCTCGCTTGGCATTTTATTGCCGCCGAAATTATCATTGAACGCTAATGACAGCCGGATACTTTTCCCGGTAAAAACCGTATCCTCGAGCAGCAACATACCAGCCTGCTGCCATTCCTCTTTTGGTACAAAATCACGAAGATGAACTTCCGCTGTAAAGCAATCGGAAGTGATTGACCTTAAGAGTAAATTTTTGATACTTGGTTTTGAAGAAGGATCGGGCCAGTTATCCCCTCTTAAGGTATATAAAGTTAGCTGGCCGGGCATTTTACCTCGTTTATTCCAATAAGCGGTATCTTTTGATTTTACAAACCAGCCATTGCTGCGCATAGCGTTTTCATCAGTATTTTTAAAATAATCGGTAAACTGGTCCTGTTTTGGGACTGCAATAAACTTAAAGTAAACTATTGAGATAGCAATTACTATTAATCCCAAGACTATTGTTCCTGTTCCCGGCAGCCATTTTACATGCACTTGTTTTTTTGACGGGGCAGGAAATTTCTCTTTATACAAAAACCAGTACGGATAGTGGCCCTCATCATTTTTTCGTTGGATCTCGGTAGTATAAGGAGCGCCTAAAACGTAACGGGCCAAAGTATCAAGGGTTGCATAGGAAGGGTTTTCCTGTTTACTAACTGATGCACCTGTAATAAAAAAAGAATAGTTCTTTATGCTTTTCCAGCCTATCGATAGCCCGGTTTGCTCTAATATCCTGTTACAAAATATTTTGCTTTCGGTTTCCGTCATCGGATTTTTTATAGTATGCCCAAAGCATTTTGTGTATGCTCCCTTAAATAAACCGGCAAAAGCTAAAAAATCAAAATCATCCATAAAATATTCTAATTCAATTACATATAATCTGAATTACAGAATTACGGAAGATTTCCGCCACAATTCCGCATTGCAAAAATCGCTTCAAAGATATTTACAAATAAGTCACAAGGTGATGTTTTTAAAAATCAAATTGAATCTTAAAATTATTTTATGAAATACCTGGTCTTACTTATATTATCTGCTTTTACAGTTCCATTATTTGCACAAAACCTGCAATTGCATTATGATTTCAGGCATAGCATCGACCCGCAGCATTATTCACAAAATTTCCCAACGCTGTATTTTGAATATTTTAAGGCTATTGACACCACTTCATCCTTCGTTAAACCCGGCTCGTTTTTTATGAAAATAGAAGACGACCTCCAGGGCGACCGGGACAACATCGGCAAATCTTTTATACAGGTTTCGCAAACATTTCGTATGTGGCAGCCCAAAATATTCGTTGCCGTTCAATATAGCGGCGGCCTCGGCGTTACCGATCCTGCACAATACAGCTTTTATATCAATAATGCCTTTTCAATTGGCCCAAGCTATCCCTTTCAATGGAAAGGCGTATACTTTAATGTCGAAATATTTTATAACTACAACATGCTCAAAAAGCCCAGTAACGATGTAATGCTATCATTTTATTGGGGCAAAGGTTTTTGGAACTACAAAATGGAATTTGACGGCGATTTTGAGCTGTATACATTGAACCGGAACCAAGGCGATGCCGCGACGCAAAATTTGAAAGGAAAAATTATTTCCTTTTTTGCCGAACCCCAGATTTGGTTTAAGGTGAAGGGGAAATTTTCGATGGGCTCAAAATTCATCACCCAATACCATGTTTTCATACCTCAAAACCTGTTTGAAGTTTACCCAACCATAGCGGCAAGGATAAAGTTTTGACGCACGTCAAACTTCCGAAGTTTTTGAAACTTCGGAAGTTCTCTTCACCTACATTTTTTTAAAAAAGGCTCATTTTCCAGCATCAATCTAAAATTATCAGGATTAACTATATCATTATGTTCTTTTAAACTGTGTATAAAAATAATGCTGTTCGCACGAAGCTGAACCGGGGCAAGGGCCGTTTCTTCAATTTCAAAGGTGTTGATATCATCATCCTCCAATAGCTTAACCATTGCTTTGCTTTCATCGAATGTGCCGCCATGATCGGTAAATAAATTGATAAAACGATGTTGCCTGTCTGTCTTTATCCAATCCATAAATATATCAGTATCGGCATATAACGCATCAAAAAGCATGACCTCATCAATTGGCATTTGCCCGTTTTTAATGATGCGCGCAATCACCCGGTAAGCGCCACTATGACCGCCTAAAAGTATATGCCCGGCAGCACAGTTTTGTGTAGTAAGCTTTTGTGATTTTAAGCCTTGTAGCACGTCTCCAACAAGTGCTTTAAAATCACCCTGGCTTTCCAGTTTGCCGCCATAGCTGTCGGGGGCATTACGAGCTGTTTCGGCTAAAACTAATACCGCATTGCGTTTGGATGCAATAAATTGTTTGGTCAGCTCATATCTTATCGCCGCACTATCTACATGGTTCCCCCAACCGTGAAACCAAAAAACAATATCGACCTTTTTTTTAACGTCAAGGTTTTTAGGGGCAATGATCAATACGGTGCTGTCGCGGTAATGTTCATTAGCGGTGTATAATTTTCCTTCATAAAGATGTCCTTTTGCACGGGCCGTATCAGGAAATGAGGTATGTGTTGAATAGATGTGAAATGTTATTGCACCAGGAATATCCTGGGCGAAAGATGTTTTTGCAGTAAGTAGTATTATAATAAAAAGAGCTGTTAAAAGGTATGGGCGCATAAGGTCTGAATATAATTCACTATAAATGTGCTGTTTTTATGTTATAACCATTCCTTCTGGAATAGTCTCCCACTAATGAGCCCGGTGTTTGATTTAGACAATACCAACAAAGGCAATCACCCTGCAATCGGTGAAATCATTCCTGCAATCGGTGAAATCACTCAATAATCATCCAATAAAAAACTGCTGGCTAACGATTTTCCCGTTCTCAACTTTATAAACGCAAAGTTCTTCTATTTTTTTCCGGCTTTGGTTGGTAACGGTAAAATCCATAGAAATTACTACTGTAAAAAAATTTCCTGCGAACAAGGGTTCTGATACTTTTATATCATGAATTTCGGTAACCGAAAGGAATTGTTTTTCCCTGTCGACCAAATGTGGCAACCCTTTTAAAGGTTCATTTTTATAGATAGGGTCGATGCTTTCGGCATGTTCAGAAAATAATTCCGAATAAGCCTCCACAAATTTATGTTCATTACATAATGAAGCTAAACGATTCGCTATTTCAGGTATGCTATTCATGCTGTTTTATTTATAAATCCTGCCAATCATCGGGTCGTCAAAAATTATTTTCTTTAAACTATCGGGATCGATTATCCCCTGGTGCGCATAAACTACTTTGCCTTCCGGCTCAACCAAAATGGTGTATGGCAACGCGCCCTCCCATTTTGGATCGATAGCTTCAATCAACTTATATTTATCATCCGTATTAAAAATATAGTTCGGGCCCGAAGCCTGGTTGCGCTGTAAAAATTTCAAAGCCTTATCTTTATGTTCAGGGTCATCAGCGCTAACGCTTACAAATTCAAATCCCCGGTCACGGTACATCCGGTTCATGGTTACAAAATCCGGGAACTCTTCCACGCAAGGCCCGCACCAGGTTGCCCAAACATTAATAAGCCTCAATTTATCCGAGTGGTTTTTAACAATTTCGGCTAATCCTTTCGCATCGATGGTATCAAGTTTTACAGGCTCTTTTGCCCATTGAATTTTCGCTTTATCTATCCATACGCTTTTTTCGGCCCATTTTATGGAGCAGCCGAAAACTTTCGTAGTTGCAACCGGTACTTCTTTACCGGCCAATAAGGCATCAATAGCGTTGCGCGCATCCTGGCTATGGGGGGTCTTTTTAGGGTTCTCCATATCATCAATCCGCCCCTGGTAACGCAATTTTCTGTCTTTATCAAAAATAAAAATATGAGGGGTGCAAACCGGCCCATATTTGTTTGATGCAATTTCAGTTTCGCCATCATACAAATAAGGGAAATTGAAATGTGCGTCCATCGCGCGTATTTTCATTTCTTCGAAAGAATCGCCTACATCACTATAGCCCAATTCATCAAGCCGCAAAGAAGCCGGATTATTGGGGTTTATGGCAACGACACTTACTCCTTTGGCGGCGTAATCGCTGGTAAGCTTAATTACCCTGTCCTCGTAAGCCTGCGAGGTTGGGCAATGATTGCACATAAAAACAACGGCAAGCACTTTTGCGTCTTTAAATGATTGCAGCGTATAAGTTTTGCCATCAACACCCGGCAAACTAAAATCAGGGGCGCTGGCGCCAATTTCCAGGGTTTTACGGTTGTCAAACCTAAAAGCAAGGCATATAAATCCTGCTGAAAGGAAAATGAGGCAAGTAACAAATATTAAGAACCTTTTCATGTTTCTGAAATTTAAAACAACGGTTTAAATCGTTTTGTTCAAATATATTAAACAATATTGCGAATTAAATGGCAGGTTATAAGAATCAGGGAAAATAGTTACCGTGGTTTTATCCCTATTCTCACGATTAATTTTTTTTAATTAAAACAATTCCCCTTTTGGTTTGTAGGCTTCATTAGGTTGGCACAGAATCTCACCTTTCTATCTTTTCTTTTATGATTTTCTATATTATTAATTACCTAAAAAAATTAAAGGCAACTACACCTATATTTAGCGGATGGACAAATAATGACTAAAATAAAAAAAACTGAAAAAAATTTATTACCCGTAGTTAAAGTTCCTGTAAAAGAGGATGTGCCTTTGGAAACACTTGATCAAGTTCCAGAACCGACAAGAAAAGACACTTTATCTGTAATTAAAATTCCTGTAACAGGGGATGTACCTTTGGAAGTGCTTGATGTTGTGCTAAAACTGGCTTCGATAGAAGCAGTATACCACCAGGCGGACATTGACCTGGTAACCAATACCAAAGATAAGCTGATAGAACAATTGGAAGATGAATTGCTGCTTGCGCATTTAGATATGAAGCGTATAAAGGCAGAGCAAAAAGAGCTTAATAATAAACTGAACCTTGCCAACCAGGAATTGAATGACCTTTCATACACGGAAAGGATTATCAATTCCTTACGCGATCCGCTTATTGTAATGGATAAGGACTTAAAGGTGATGCGGTGTACCAGCGGGTTTTATAACAAATTTAAAGTTACCGAAATTGAAACTGAAGGCCATTACCTTTTCGACCTGGGCAACCAGCAGTGGAATATCCCCGAACTTCGCTATTTGTTGGAAAGTATCCTCCCCGAAAAAAAGATAGTTATTGATTTTGAAGTAACACATATATTTCCTGAAATCGGCCGCAAGGTGATGAGCTTAAATGCCAGTCAGCTTGATAAGGTGAATGGCGGGCAATTGATTTTATTGGATATTAAAGATATTACCGAAAAACGGAAAATAGAAGACGGGTTGGCTGAAATAGAACTTTTATTCCAGGAGAGCAAGGATAGGTTACAACTGGCCGTTGATGCCGCAGGATTAGGTACATGGGATTATAATACATTAACAGGTGAACTGATCTCGGACTCCCGTTGTAATGAAATGTTCGGTCTTTTGCCGCTGGATGAAATTGACTACGACCATTTTATAAAGAAGATACATGAACAGGATAGGGAACATTTGGATGAAATATTAAAGCAAGCGTTAAATGGGGCGAATTTTGGCGAATATGAAGAGGAATTCAGAACTGTAGAAACCCGTGATAAAAACTTTAAATGGATAAAATTTAAAGGCAAAGCTTATTTTAATTCCGAAGGTGTGGCCTATCGTTTAGTAGGAACCACGCTGGATATTACGGTTCAAAAAATGCTTGACCAGGCAACAAAAGAGCTACTGAAAAAGAAAGATGATTTTATGAGCATTGCCAGCCACGAATTGAAGACGCCTATTACCGTGCTTAAGGCTTCGCTGCAAATGTTAAACCGGATGAAGGATAATCCCACTAACATGCTGCCAAGGCTGATTGAGCAAGCGAACAAAAGCATGGATAAAGTGACTACCCTTATTGAAAATTTACTGAATACCAATAAACTTAACGAAGGGCAACTCCATCTCAATAAAACCTCGTTTATTATAGCTGAAATGATTGCCGATTGCTGCCAGCATATACGGGTTGCCGGTGAATATAGCATAATTACCGAAGGCGATAAAAATTTGATGGTTTATGCAGATGCTAACCGTATTGACCAGGTAGTAATTAATTTTGTTAACAATGCCATAAAATACGCGCCGGCCTCAAAAAAAATCCACGCTAAAATTGAAAAGATAAATAACGTAGTTAAGGTGTCGGTTAGCGACAACGGTCCGGGGATCCCTCCTGAAAAGATACCTTATTTGTTCGACCGTTACTACCGCGCCGACAGCAGCGGGATGCAATATTCGGGCTTGGGCCTTGGGCTGTATATCAGTGCGGAAATCATCAAGAAACATAATGGTAAAATAGGTGTGGACAGCGAAATAGGAAAAGGCGCCACTTTTTGGTTTACGCTGCCGTTGTCTTAATTTAAATAAGCAGGATGTAAGAGCCAAGAATCAAGAGCCAAGAACCAGGAAAAAGAATACGCGGGTTGTTCAATGCTTTTTTATCTTGATTCTTAGTTCTTGATTCTATATAAAATATGCGTTTTTAAAAAATGCCCGTCTTCAAGCATGGGGTGCTCAAATTCACCCGTTTTCACCATGCCTATCTTTTTCATCACATGCTCCGACCTGATATTATGGACAGAGGTAAATGAATATATCTCATCAAGTCCTAAAATACTAAATCCATATTCCAAACAGGCTTTAGCGGCTTCAGTTGCAAAACCGTGGTTCCAGTTAACTTTACTCAACCGCCAGCCTATTTCAACACAAGGCGTAAAATAGCTTTCGAAACCGGGATGTGACAGGCCCGTAAAACCAATAAACTGGTGGTTATCCTTTCTCTCGACGGCAAAAAAACCGTAACCATATTGAATAATATGCCGGGTAAACCTTTCTATTTGCGCCAATGTTTTGGCCTTTGTGGAAATTGATGGGAAAAACTCCATCACATCTTTATCCTGGTTTAATTGGATGTATGGCTCATGGTCGGTTTCCTGCCATTGCCTTAATATCAGCCGGGGTGTTTCGATGAAAATTTTGGGCACAAAAAAGCGGTAAAAATCAAAATTAAAACTTTTATCACCATAATTACAGGCGATTTACTTAAAGCAGGTAGATTTAATAGTCATTAAAAAACGAGTGAAATGACAATAAAAAACAAGTAGATTATCAAGTTTCAATAAATAATCGTAATTTATTAACAATTTGATAATTTAAAGAGCAATAAATATTATATTTTTTAGATTAACATAAAAATTTTAAGATATTTTTAATTAAAAGGCACATTTTGTAACTTCGTACTTGCACCATTTTATAAACGGTTTAATTTACGATGGATCAGACTGAAAGCGAACAGGGCCTTTACAGGCCAGAATTTGAACACGATTCCTGTGGGACGGGGTTTATAACCAATATTAACGGACACAAAACCAATCAGATAATTGATGATGCGCTTACTATGCTCGAAAATATGGAGCATCGCGGCGCTTGCGGCTGTGACCCTGAATCAGGCGACGGTGCGGGTGTGCTAATACAATTGCCCCATGAATTTTTAATGGAAGAATGCTCCGAGCTTGAAATCAGCTTGCCTGAACCGGGTGAGTATGGCGTTGGGATGATATTTTTCCCAAAAGACTCATCGCTAAAAAAGGCTTGCCGCACAGTGATAGCGAATGCGATTGAAAAATTAGGCTTGCATAAATTAGGTTATCGTAAAATATCGGTTAACTCATCGGTAATAGGCGAAACCGCTCGTAAAGCAGAGCCGGATGTTGAACAACTTTTTATTCAAAGGCCGCACCATATTACTAATGCTGATGATTTTGAACGCAAGCTTTATATTTTAAGGCGGTACATCAACAAAACTATAACCGAAACCCTGCCTGCAGCTGCGGCGGAATATTTTTATTTTACTTCGTTATCGTGTAAAACAATTGTTTACAAAGGGCAGGTAACTACCTACCAACTGCGCCAATATTTTACCGATCTTACTGATCCGCGTTTGGCTTCTGGCTTCGCCATGATCCATTCACGGTTCTCGACCAATACCTTCCCGTCATGGAAACTGGCGCAGCCTTTCCGGCTGATTGCCCATAACGGCGAGATCAATACCTTAACAGGTAATTTAAACTGGTTTTATTCGGGCCTGAAATCTTATGCTTCATCCTATTTCACCAGTGAAGAAATGGAGATGCTGCTCCCGGTAATTGATAATAATCAATCAGACTCTGCCTGTCTTGATAATATCATTGAGATATTATTACATAGCGGCCGTTCGCTGCCGCATGTAATGATGATGCTGATACCCGAAGCTTGGGACGGCAACGAACAAATGGACCCGCTTAAAAAAGCATTTTACGAGTTCCATGCCGCTTTAATGGAGCCATGGGACGGCCCTGCCGCCATAACTTTTACCGATGGTAAAATGATTGGCGCATTATTAGACAGGAACGGCCTGCGCCCGTTGCGTTTTGTGATCACTACAGATGGGCGGGTTATTGCAGCTTCAGAAGCAGGTGTGCTTAACCTTGATGAAAACCTGGTACTGAGCAAAGGCCGTTTACAACCCGGCAAAATGCTGCTGATAGATACCGAAAAAGGCAAGATCATAACTGATGATGAAATAAAACATCAAATAGCATCCCGTCAGCCTTATGGCCGCTGGCTGGAAAATTATAAGATCCGTTTAGGTGAACTTGCCGAACCCCGTTTGGCGTTTGCCAGTTTATCCGAGGATTCTGTTTTCCGCTACCAGCAGGTGTTTGGGTATAGCCGGGAAGATATTGATGCCATCATCAAGCCCATGGCGTTGGATGGTAAAGAACCTGTCGGCTCAATGGGCACCGATGTGCCACTGGCTATTTTATCTGATAAACCGCAACATCTTTCAAGTTATTTTAAACAATTTTTTGCCCAGGTAACCAACCCGCCCATCGATCCGATACGCGAGCGTTTGGTAATGAGCCTGTCGACTTTTATAGGCAATAATGGCAACTTACTGGATGAGGATAAAATGCATTGCCATTGCGTGGTATTGCAGCACCCAATCCTAAAAAATCACCAGCTTGAAAAGCTAAGAAGTATTGATACCGGCATGTTTCACGCCAAAACGCTGCAAACTTATTATAATGCCGATGGCATGCCCGGCTCGTTAGAAAAAGGTATAGCAAGGCTTTGCCGGTATGCCGAAGATTCGGTTGATGACGGGTTTGAAGTATTGATATTATCCGATCGCGCTATTGATTCGGAACACGCGCCTATACCATCCTTACTGGCTGTATCGGCAGTGCATCACCACTTGATCAGGAGCGGTCGGCGCGGCGCTGTTGGTTTGGTTGTTGAAACAGGCGATACATGGGAAGTACACCATTTTGCATGTTTGCTTGCCTTTGGGGCGACTGCAATTAACCCATACCTGGCATTATCAACCATTGAAACTTTAAAAAACAATGGCAGTCTGGAAACTGACCTTGATTTAAAAAAGCTGCAAAGAAACTATGTAAAATCCATCAATGATGGGTTGCTTAAGATATTCTCAAAAATGGGTATCTCGACGCTGCAATCCTACCATGGTTCACAGGTTTTTGAAATATTAGGGATCAATCAGTCTGTTGTGGATAAATATTTTGCCGGAGCGGTAACCCGCATAGGCGGTTTAGGGCTGGATGAAATTGCACGAGAGTCACTTTGCAAGCATAAAATAGGATTTGGCGCGAAAAGCGCTGATCATTTATTGCCCGAAGGCGGAATTTACCAATGGAAACGGCGGGGCGAGTCGCATTTATTTAATCCTACAACGGTTCATTTATTGCAGCATGCAACACGTACAAATAACTATTCAGTATATAAAAACTACGCTAAAGAAATAAATGAGCAAACCGAAAAGCATTTCACCATAAGGGGACTGCTTGATTTTGCCCATCATCGCGAGTCGATCAATATAGATGAAGTTGAACCGGCCGAAAACATCATGAAACGCTTTGCTACAGGCGCCATGTCGTTTGGTTCCATTTCACACGAGGCGCATAGCACCATGGCTATTGCAATGAACCGTATTGGCGGCAAAAGCAATACCGGCGAAGGCGGCGAGGATGAAATGAGGTACAAGGTTTTACCAAACGGCGATTCTATGCGCTCGGCAATCAAGCAGGTTGCGTCTGCACGGTTCGGGGTTACTTCAAACTACTTGACCAATGCTGATGAGCTGCAAATTAAAATGGCCCAGGGTGCAAAACCAGGCGAAGGGGGCCAATTGCCCGGTCATAAAGTTGACGACTGGATAGCTAAAACACGTCACTCAACACCTGGCGTTGGTTTGATATCCCCGCCGCCGCACCACGATATTTATTCAATCGAGGATTTAGCACAGTTAATATTCGACCTTAAAAACGCTAACCGCGCTGCGCGTATCAATGTAAAATTGGTTTCAAAAGCGGGCGTAGGTACCATAGCAGCAGGGGTTGCCAAAGCACATGCCGATGTTATCCTTATTGCCGGATATGATGGCGGTACAGGGGCCTCCCCTATCAGTTCTGTTAAACATGCAGGCTTGCCATGGGAACTTGGGCTAACCGAGGCGCATCAAACCCTGGTACGCAATAAATTACGCAGCAGGGTTGTTTTACAAACAGACGGACAGTTAAAAACAGGTCGCGACTTAGCCATAGCGTGTTTAATGGGCGCCGAAGAATGGGGTGTTGCAACAGCAGCACTTGTTGCAGGCGGTTGTATTATGATGCGCAAATGCCATTTAAATACCTGCCCAGTTGGCGTTGCCACACAAGACCCTGAATTAAGGAAGCTATTCTCAGGCAAGCCTGAACACGTAGTAAACCTTTTCCGGTTTTTGGCCGAAGAAATGCGCGAGATCATGGCTGAACTTGGTTTCCGTACCGTTAATGAAATGGTTGGCCGTGTTCAGTTTCTGAAAGTTAAGGATAACCTGACTAACTGGAAAGCTAAAAAAATAGATCTTTCGGGCATACTGCACCCGGTAAATAATCCAAAAGATGTTACCCTTTATAACAGCGAAAAACAGGACCATGGCATGGATGATATCCTCGACTGGAAACTTTTGGAAGCTGCTAAGTTGGCGCTGGAAGATAAAACCCCGGTTTTCGCATCATTCGATGTGAGGAATGTTGACCGTACCATCGGGACTTTATTATCAAACGAAATATCCAAACTATATGGTTCTACTGGGTTGCCGGATAATACCATCAACTTTAAATTTAAAGGTTCTGCCGGGCAAAGCTTTGGCGCTTTTACAACCAAAGGGATTTCCTTTGAGTTGGAAGGCGAAGCTAACGACTACGTAGGCAAGGGCTTATCGGGGGCTCAATTAGCCATCTACCCATCAGAAAGGGCCACTTTTACGCCAGAAGAAAATATAATCATAGGCAACGTAGCGCTTTATGGCGCCACCGCAGGCGAAGTATTTATCCGCGGTATGGCCGGCGAACGTTTTGCCGTACGTAATTCGGGCGCAACAACTGTAGTTGAAGGCATAGGTGATCATGGCTGCGAATATATGACTGGTGGTCGCGCACTTATATTGGGCGAAACGGGCCGCAACTTTGCAGCCGGCATGAGTGGCGGTATTGCATGGGTTTATAATCCCAACAATACTTTCAGCGAAAACTGCAATACTGAAATGGTTGATCTTGACCCTCTATCCATACAGGATGAGGAACAGATCACCGCTTTACTGCACAAGCATGTTCATTTAACAGGCAGCAAGGTTGCACAGCACTTGCTTACCAACTGGCGCAAGGCTTCCGGGCATTTTGTAAAGGTATATCCAAAAGAGTACAAAAAGGTTTTAGAAAAATTACAATATCAAACTATCGGCTAATGGGAAAAGCAACAGGATTCCAGGAGTTCAACAGGGAGCTTCCTGAAAAGGTACCGGCTGCGGAACGTGTAAAAAATTATAACGAATTTGTTCATTTGTATACTGACGAAAAGCTGAACCAGCAATCGGCGCGCTGCATGAATTGCGGCATACCGTTTTGTCATTCAGGCTGCCCGCTGGGAAATATCATCCCAGAATTTAACGATGCCGTTTATCGTAAAAACTGGGAGGAAGCTTATAATATCCTATCCTCTACCAATAACTTCCCCGAGTTTACCGGCAGGATCTGCCCTGCACCATGTGAGTCGGCTTGTGTATTGGGGATTAACAAACCGGCTGTAGCCATTGAAGAGATCGAGAAACATATTATCGAAATAGCCTATTCAAAAAACCTGGTGAAACCAGTTGCGCCGCTTATTAAAACAGGCAAAAAAGTGGCTGTTGTTGGTTCCGGTCCTGCAGGTTTAGCTGCTGCGGCACAACTGAGCAAGGCAGGCCATTTAGTAACCGTTTACGAGCGTGACGACCGTCCCGGAGGCCTATTGAGATATGGTATCCCCGATTTTAAATTAGAGAAATGGATCGTCGAACGCCGCGTCGACATAATGGAAAAAGACGGTGTTGTATTTAAATGTAATACCGAAGTGGGCAAGGATATAGGCGCAGACGAAATCTTACGTAATAACGATGCTGTGGTATTAGCAGGCGGTTCCACCATTCCGCGCAATTTGTCTATCCCCGGCAGGGAACTAAAAGGGATTTATTTTGCGATGGATTTTTTAAAGCAGCAAAATAAACGTGTTAGCGATATAAAATTTGACAAAGAAGATATTTTAGCCACAGGCAAGGATGTAATAGTAATTGGCGGCGGAGATACTGGCTCCGATTGCGTAGGCACCTCAAACCGCCAGGGTGCAAATTCTATCAAACAATTTGAGGTGATGATGCAGCCGCCTGCAGAGCGTACCGAACACATGCCATGGCCAACCTACCCAATGGTACTTAAAACTACCAGCAGCCACGAAGAAGGCGTCGACCGTTTTTGGGGGATTAATACCGAAGAATTTTTGGGTGATGATGAAGGTAATTTACGCGCGATAAGGGTTTGCGATATAAGCTGGGAGTTGGATGTGATGAACAGGCCGATAAAATTTAACAAAGTTGAGGGCTCCGAACGCGAAATACCTTGCCAAAGAGTTTTCCTTGCCATGGGCTTTTTATTCCCGCAGCATACCGGCATGGTTGAAAGCTTAGGTGTAGCGCTTGATGAACGTAAAAATGTAAAAGCCAAAGAGGGTGTTTACCGCACCAACATAGGCAAAGTATTCGCTGCAGGCGATATGCGCCGCGGGCAATCCCTTGTAGTTTGGGCCATATCCGAAGGCCGCGAAGCAGCAAGACAAGTGGATGAGTTTTTAATGGGGCATTCGGTATTAGAAAGCAAGGATGCTGTTAACCAGTTTGAGCAGGTTTTTTAATTCATGGTTCATGGTAGGGAAGTCCATAGTCGATAGTCCATGGACCATGGCAAAAAAAAGCAGTGGCCTCGTGCGATTATGAATGTTATTATTTTTTTTTAAGGCATTCATGAGCTCCTAACGTCGGTTCCTTCCCCGAGGGAAGGGAAGGAAGGGGTGAGCGGGATGTTTAAAGTTTAATGTGGTTTTTATTTGAAACTAAAAGCATCTTTCGGACTTCACAGACTTAATGACTCCCGGATTTAAAAAAGCAACCAAATCAATCAATATAATGGAGCCGGGTAGCGAGAGTTGCCCGGTTTTTTTGTAGTTGAGGATATAAAATGAGTTTTTAATTTTTATGTGTATTTTTGATATCGAATAGAAAGTTGATACGATTCAATCAGTGCATTATGAACTTGCAATTTATTTCAATTATCACGGGCGAAATGACAGGCAAAAAATTCTAAAATATGGATAAGAACGACGACTTGCCGGAGTTAATTAGTGAAATGCTTATTAAGCAGGACAGGACAAATGCAATTCTTGAGGAATTCATGGCGGTTTCTGTTAAACAATGGGACCAACAGGCAAAATTTAACGAGCGTTTTTTTGATAAATTAGAGAGGCTACCCCTACATGTTTTGGCCGGAATTAAAAAAGGCCAGGAAGA
>Ga0207033_1040_pt1 | contig 25472 bp, 28 predicted proteins | sample Alteio_BWMinCont_35_FD_153262 | JGI IMG/M metagenome (GOLD analysis project Ga0207033, IMG submission 153262) | Enriched cells from forest soil in Barre Woods Harvard Forest LTER site, Petersham, Massachusetts, United States -... | ecosystem: Environmental > Terrestrial > Soil > Temperate forest >... | reverse complement strand
ATTTTAATTAGCATTAAACTTTAAATAAATTAATGTAACAATTTTTTAATTATAACGTAAAAGCGAGTCGATTAAAAACTTAGATTTGATAAATTAAAAAAAGCTCCATCTCACCTGGTGCTTTTTTTATTTATAGAGGTTCCTAAAAAAATTAATTCTTATAATCTGTAAAGGTCCAAAACCCAGCTTTTTGCTCGTGTTGTAAACCGACTTGAGAGGGCACAATTAAAGGTTTGGATTTTGTAAGAATTCATTAAAGGTTTCACATATAAAAGATGCATCGTCTGGCATTCCAATAAACTGCATATCATATATATAACCGTCTTCCTTTTTAATACAATAAGCTGTGCCCCCGCCGTCTGAACCAAAAATAAAAAAGTCAGGCGCATATTTTTCTACTTCGTAATTCTTATTCATAGCTATCATATCCGGTAACGGCCATAAATCAACATAAACATTTTCTCCGCTTAGAACACCTCCATTTGATTGCTCATAGAATTCAATAAATCCTTCGGGCAATGCAAAGTTTATATTTTCTAAGAAAGCATTTATCTCCGTAGTCGAAAGCAGCCCTTTTTTCTTTATTGTGACCATATTACGCTTCATTTTGTTGCCCCATAATAGCATTCCAAAAGCTTGTATTTATTTTCCTATGTCTATTGGACCCAAATCTCGCACGAGATGGGGTAGGAGCAATTTTGTTACCCTACATTACTAAACTATAATTAATTTGTATCAATAGTAAAATTAGCTTTTATATGTAGTTTCAGTTTTTGTCTATTAAATTCATTTAAATTAAAAGGTCCCAATATTCCTTTTTCCGGAAAGTAGTTCATTTTTTTGTACACCGTAATAATCAGATACTCATATTGACTTTCTTCAACAATTATATAATTATTGTCGTATCCAATTGGACCAAATGCACCATTAATTATTTCAACGCAACCACCACTATCGTCAACCTTATAACCATATAGACTTGCCAAATTTATCATGTTTTAAAAAATAACGGCCAACCAAATGCTTATCAGAGTTGAATATACATGAGCATAGAGCAAACAGTATTATTAATATTGCCATTCTTAGATTTATTTTTTTAAACTTTTTCATGTTATGATCTTTTAATAGGTTCGCCCTCTTGGTCTAAGCGTAGCGTATATTAAACCTAAAATATGGAGTTTTCAGCTTAATGACATAAGAGCGGCAAGCCCTTTTATTCTGCCTAATAATCTTTCCCATGTAACTAAGCTAATAATCTTTCCGGTTCCGCAAGCTGAATGCGCATAATATAATGAGGATACAGGATTCGTGCAGCGAATCTTAAACCTTAACAAAATAATAACAAATGAAGCTTTTGCTATTAAACTAAAAAAACACGGGTACTGCCAACTTCTTAAGTTGTGTACCCGTGCTTCATATGTTGTTTTTCACTTTTCCCTGGTGATGAGGTTTAGGGGATTTGTAATAGCTTGAAATAACAGTGTAATATTAACACCTTATTTTCATTTTTTATACCGTGTTTTCACCCTTTTTATACCGTGTTTTCACCCCCCTGTTCACGTAGTTTTACGTATGGGCATTTGTGTAAGTTGGAAGGGTTGGAAAAGGTTGTAATGAGTTGTAATAAGTTGTAATGAGTTGGAAAGGGTTGGAATGTCGCAAAAAGGTAAAAGGCAAAAAAAAACCTGGGCAATGTTCCTGCTACTGCCACTGCTACTCACTATTCACCGCCACTACAAACCCGCTACCTCATCTTCCAGTTCCTGGTACCAGTCCTTGCCGTATTTGCGGATGAGGGGGGCTTTTAAAAATTCGTGTACACGTACTTTAAGCTCTGTACCAAATGAACAGGCAGGGCTGCAAATGCTCCATCGGTCATAATTAAGTACATCAAATTCGGGGTATTTTGTAATACGGATGGGGTATAAATGGCATGAAATAGGTTTTTTCCAGTTAATAGCGCCATGTTCATAAGCCTTTTCAATGGCGCATTTGGTGATTCCGTTTTCAAATATCACATAGGCACATTCTTTATTTACATCAACACATGGGGTGGTGTAGTCGCCTTCAAAATCCTTTACATAAGTGCCGTGTTTTTCAATCGTAGCAATCCCTTTAGCGTTCATAAAGGGTTTCACTTTTGGGTATATTTCATCCAGTATGTCCAGTTCATCAGCATCCAAAGGCGCACCCGAATCACCTTCGAGGCAGCATGCGCCCTTGCATTTATTTAAATTACATACAAAATTTTCTTTTACCACATCTTCATGCAGCAATACAGCGCCTATTTCTATCATATCTTTATTTAGAGGCAAGAATCAAGAGCCAAGAATCAAGATAAGAAGAGAAGGCACTTTTAAGCTTACTATGTGCTTTGCTTCCATTTGCCGGGTTCTTATCTTATGCTTTTTATCAATTGTATCTCTGACCTTATATTTTGCCCTATTCTTTTATTTTAATTTTTATCTTGGTTCTTGACTCTTGGTTCTTGATTCTAATTCTTGACTCACTTACTCAATGGCTTCAACGGGTATTTTAAATCTTTTACACTTGTTAAATCCATGGTAAGACTGCCCACAAGCAGTTCAACATGGGCCTTTAGTGGTATCCTGTTTTTATCATCAGTTATCCAAAGGTATAACTTACTGTCTTTCCTGAACACACGCCCGGGAATAATGGTAGGATTAAATTTCAAACAATTAAAAGTGCCCAGGTCGCTTTCTACCTTTTCTTTACCAACATAGGTAATGCTCAGGGCATGTACGCCATCTTCCAGAAAGTATTTCAGGTCAAATGTATCGCCAATCTTAATTTTTGAAACATCAATGCTCCGCGAAAAATAATAGGCAGATAAGAAATCAAACACTTTCCCCTTGTAGGGAAAAACCCCTTTTGCCGCTGTAATTTTATCATCCTTATGATCAAAAGTTACATTGTCGGTATGCTTATAACTGGATTCGTGGCGGTTTTCAGTATAAAAATAAGGCTGCAAGGTTGTTTGGTCAATGTAGGTTTCGTAACGGTTCCGCGTTTTATACAAAATATCAAAAGCTCCTGCTGTTTTACCATCGGCAACAATGTGAAATGCCGGGTGCCCATCAAATGTTTTATCGCTGGCCTCCACGCGTAAATTAGCTTCGGCAGCGGTAAAAAAGCCATATTTCAATTTATAATTCAACTGCTCGCCCACCTTAAAAACGGGCGTAACAATATTCTCCATTTGCTGGCAAAAGGATTTGGTGACAGCTATAATTAAAATAAATATGATAATGATGTATTTCTTCATCAGTTACTTTAAAACTATCGACCTTATTTGTTACTGAAGTAAATTATATTATTGAATTTTTACAAATATGTTACAAGCTCTGCTATGAACCATGAACTATGAACTATGAACAACCTTCTTATAAATAGGCACTGTTGAACAAGGTTCGCCAAACATCAGGCTTTTTACAACCGGAGTAAGCTTTTTTGTCAATTCAACATAAGCCGAAACTGGCACAGGTATATCTCCGCAGCCCTTTAATACAATCCGCTGGTCACGGTATTGTTCAACATCCATTTTTGCTATGCTTTTTACAAATAACACGGTTTCAAGCACATCTGCATCACCAAAAACAACTTCGCGGGCATAGGGAGCAAGGCGGTTGGCCAATAGCATATAGGCCCACGCAGGTACAATGGCATCGGCGGTACAGGTAACCCCAACATATTTATCCTGGTATTGCGACCAATCATGCGTTTTTACAAACTCTCTGAAATCCTTTTCCCGCAGTATCAATTCCATGTATAAATTATCTTTTATATCATATATCACACGGTCGCCTTCAGGGTAAAAAGCAGCAGGATCCAAAGTGACCAGGCCGCTTTGGGCTACCTTATTTATTATATTTTCCTGTATTTCCATTTGTCCTAAAATAAAATATCCGGGCATAGACATAACGCTATACCCGGATACAAAATTACTTTAATTTTTCCTATAAGAATTTAGCCCTGTAATCTTTTACATTCGCCTTATCTTTCAGGGCCTCAAATATCTGCGAATCTGCCCGCTGCAATAATGCCTGGCCTAATTGCTGTTTCTCCCTAACCGCATTGGTTAGCGGTGCGGGGTTTGTAAAACCATTAACAACAAATACATAAACGCCTTGCTGCCCTTCAACTGGTTTTGATAATTTATTAGGCTGCGAGCCAAAAACTGTTCCAATAACCTTATACTCGGCAACAGCACCGGGAATAATAGGGTTGGCAAAAACCATATTTTGTATCGGGGTAACAGTACTTCCGGATTTTTGAGCAACCTGTTCAACGCTTGTTGATCCGTTTAATGCCCCCTGCAATTTATCGCTTAAAAATTTGGCTTTTACCTTATTTTTAACCATTGGGGTAATTTGTTTTTTTACAGCATCAAGCGATAAGGTGCCCTTTGCCTTTATTTGTACCAAATGTGCAACAATGTATTGATTGCCGGTAATATAAACCTTATCAGAAAAATCGCCCATATCAGCGCCAAATGCCCATCTTACAATTTCACGTGCGTTTTCAACGCCTGTAAAGCCCGAAGCTATGCCATTTACATCGGCGGCGGTCTTTTTAACCAGGCCATCTTTTTTTACCTGCTCATCAAAATTTTCTTTTGTCAGTGAAGCTAAAAATCCCTGGGCTTTACTGTACACAACGGTTTCAGTAGCGCTGCTGGCCTTTAAAGGCACATCAACTACGGCCACCTTTGCAACTTTTGATGACCCTTTTTGATCTTCGATATCGATCAAATGCACGCCGAATTGCGTTGTAACTATCTTCAGGTCGCCTTTTTTACCTTCGAATACCGCGTCGTCAAACGGGGCTACCATAGCGCCGCGGCCAAACGTTCCAAGTTCACCGCCTTTTACAGCCGAAGTTTTATCAAGAGAATATAAATTGGCAAGGTCGGCAAATGATTTACCGCCTTCTATAAGTTTTTTAAGTGAATCTGCTTTAGCCAAAGCTTTATCATGGCCAATAGTTCTTTCATCAATCAATATATGCTTTGCTTTTACCGAATCAGGTTCAACGTGAGCATCAACAAGCTTTGCAATTTTATAACTGCCGTTTGACAGGTATGGCCCGTAAACAAAGCCGTTTGGCGAATTAAACATCACTGAATCAAGCTTTGGGTCAAGATGGCCCTTATGCTGGTAGGTGATCGGTGTTTTTGTTTCGGCATTTATTTGTACAAAAAGCGAGTCGTTGGTGCTTGCTTTAAAAGCAACCGCAAGCTTTTCGGCCTGGGCTTTTACAGCTGCAGAATCGTCTTTTGACGGTGCGGCGTTAAAACTTACATAATCAAAAGTCCTTAGCTCCTCAGGGTTTTTAAACTCTGCCTTATGTTCGTTATAATAACTTTGATAATCGTCGTCGGTAATAGTGATCTTATTATCAGGAACTGAAGCGTAATCAAGCCGGAGATATTTAAAATTAGCCAGCCTGTTTTTGGCTTCATAATCATCTTTAGCTTCCAGCGAGTTTACGTAAAGCCCATTAGTTACCAATGTGATATATTTTTCAGATAATTTGGCATCAATCACCTGACCTAAAAAGTCAGCCCATTGCTGCCTGCGCGGATCATCGGCTTTTGAAGCCTGCAGGTTACTTAAAAAACTATTTAAACTGGCCGGGTCAAACTGCCTGGTTTTTGGATCAGTAAAGGCCTGCACTATCTGCGGGTTTGGATTGTTACCGCTCACCATCGCTTTAGTTTCATCATCCCCAACTACTAAATCAAGTTTGTCAACTTCTTTTCTCAGATCAGCCTGGTCAACCATTTGGTTCCATGTAAACCCCTCCACATAACTTAAAACTTGTGGTGATATTGCACCCTGACCTTGTTGTTTAAACTGGGCGCTATTTTGATCAACTTTTGTTTTAAAAACATCATAGGATATTTTTTCACCGCCTGCTTCGCCCAGCATATCCCGGTCATCCCTAAAAAACGATCCGCCAGACCGCACTACTTCACCAATAATAAAAGCAAGTAACGAGAACCCAATAAGGAAAGCGACAATCTTTCCCATCCGTTCACGTAAAAAACCCATTACACCCATATACTTATATAATTATTTATACTATTAAAAAGAGGGCGCAAGATACAATTTTTAGTAAAATTTTATAACACAAAATTTGGATTAGTTTTTGGTTGATTTACTTGAATTAGAGAGTGGTTGATTAGGTTGATTTAGTTGATTGGGTTGAGTATAATTCAATCATCAAGTTTTTAATAACGGCAGCTGCAAAAAGTAGTAGCTAATGCTATAGGGGGACATTTTTATAATTCCGCATTCGAACTTCCGCATTCCAAAACGGCGCAGCCCTCTTGAACACGGATGAAAACAAACAACAGTGAAAAATTACTGCTTCACGGGGGCCTGTTTTTCGTCAACGTGAAATACACCCGTTGATTTATCAATAATCCAGGGGAATAAACTTTCGTTACTGGTTGCGCCCACGCCTTGCATTACATCGCCATTCCCCATTGTAATTTGCACCGGTTTTGTAGTGGACAATTTTTTGGTAGTTTGATCATATACCAATTCCTCAGACTTAAATGTTTCGCCCTGTGAATTGGTAGCCACTACATTTTTTCGGAAGGTAATTTTATTTTCCTTTTCAAGCCTTATGGCATAATCAGAAGTAATCGTTCCTTTTTCCCGCAAGCTATCGTCATAAAAAATAATCTTAACGCCTTTTGGCATTTCCTGGTAGGGTTTATTTTGATCATTAAGCTCAATCATTAAAGGGGTAAGCAGACGCGCTTTAACTTTTGCCGAGTCGCTGTAGATCACATCGACCCCTTTTGAGGTTGAAATAGGCTTATCTTCTTCTTTTGATGCTATTTTCTTGATATCGTTCAACGAATTTTCGCATGCGCTTATTAACAGCATACAAAAAAGTGCCGGCAAACATAGGCTTATTAACTTTTTTGCCTGGTTGTCCATAAATTGAATTATTCAAATTTAAACTTCTGGAACCACTTGTCGTTAAGTGTAAAAGCTAAGTGTAAACTAACAAAGTTGTCTTTAACCAGGCCGTTTTGTAGTGTTCCGGTCTGGCCCACTTCTACAGAAAAATTAATTTTATAAAAACTGCTATAATTTGGCGCCAGCGGGAGGCCAAATCCAAAAGTTACCGCCGTGGTCTTAATGTTTATATTATTTAAATTAAGATAAGTCTCATCATAAATGAATCCTAAACGATAATCGGTCCTGGCGAAATAATTGTGCAGGGAATTAGCATCCGGAGTAAACTGGCCTCCAAAATTAAATGTTTTACTATCCTGGAGCCCCGCATTTGCGCCCTGGATTGAAAGCGCTGACCAATGGCCAATTGTATAATCTGCACCGATTAAGAAATGCAGGTCGTTTTGGAATGATATACCAAAGTGATTTATCTGCGGGAGCTGGATTTTACCCTGTAGGCCCTGCAGGTATTGTATAGTATCTGCGGCAACATTTTCAACGCCGCTGCTGCTGTAATTATATTGACTAACAATATGTGTGTCTGTTGCATTGAGTTTTGAATTTGCTGAACCAGAGTATCCCAAAACGATATGTTTTGTGGCGCCATCACCAAAATCAAATGAATATTGAACGCCGTAATCATAATTAAAACCGCGAACGCTATTATCATCTTCAGTCCTCGAATCTAAAACACCATATAAAGACGGTATTTCTGTTGAACTGAATTGTTGCAGATTACCAAATATGTACGATACATTAGCGCCTACTAATAAGTGCTTGCCAATGCGGAAACCATAACCCAAATAAGCCTTTGACAAACCGCCATTGCCATTATAAAGATAATTTACCGCGTTTGTGTCAACTGAAGAGCCAGTACCAAAATTCTTATTAGTTTGTATATTATTGTAGCCCATTTCACTGTATGGCAATAAACCAAAACTAAGGGCCGAACGCCTGCTTACGGGTATAGCAAATGTAATATGGCTTAACCTGAAAGTAGAATTGGTCGCGTTTGGCTCGCCTGTTTGACTGAAACTGGATACATTGGAAGAAATACCTGCATCGATAGTTGTATAATTTATTGTGCCGTACGAAGCAGGGTTGAGCGGGTTTATATTATTATAGTTGCTTATCCGGTTTATGGCTGTAGCTATACCGCCCATCCCAATATTTTGTGGTAACAACGCCGGGTCTATAATACCCAATCCATACCTGGAATAGGGGGAACTTGATGTAGCAATTGTTTGTGCTGATTGTGCCGATGCACCTAATGCGATAACTGCGAGTAAAAAAGTTATAAAAATTTGTGTATATTTAATCATTATTGTTGTGTATGGCTGCGTTCAATCCTTTTAGCACCAAATAGGGCTCAATTTTTATACAGGGGGCAAAGATGCTATTTTTTAATAGTGTATCAAAAAAAATACTGTCGCCCCCGCTAAGCACAATATTAAGCTCCTGTCCGTCTTTTTTATAACTTTCAATAAAGCCTGTTAACTCATATTTTATTCCGTTTTGTACGCCCGAACGTATTGCGGCAGTAGTATTATTTCCAAAATTCCCAACGAAAATTTCGTCGGCACTTACCAATGGCAAACCGGCGGTATAATTATTTAATGCCATATAACGCATATTTAAACCAGGCGATATACTGCCGCCAAAATAATTACCCCCTGCATCAACCCAGTCATAAGTTATAGCTGTTCCCCCGCCAATTATCAAACTATCTTTATTTGGGTACAAATATTTCGCCCCCATTACTGCTGCCAACCGGTCAAGTCCTAACGTTTCCGGGGTCAGGTAATGGTTTATTATGCCTTTTGTCATTCCGGGATTAAAATATATCAACGGAACTTTTTCGGCTAATGCAGTTTGCCATGCCGCGTTTTCTTTTTTTACTGATGAAATAATAGCCCCGGTAACCTTGTAATCGTTCAAAAAAATATTTATTATCCCCGTATCAACATTTTGATATTGCGCTGCATACAATAATTCATACTGCTCAAAAACAGCAATTTTAGTGTATGTGTTGCCTATATCGATAGCCAGGTTCATTATGTTAGTCTTGAGTCCTAAGTCTGAAGTAAGAAGATGTTTTTACTTTGAAGACAGCCTGCGACTTAAGACTTCGGACTAAAGACTTGGGACTTGTCATCAAGCTTTTACCATTGATAATATTGATTCAAAAATGGCCAGCCCGTCTTCATTGGCTACCAAAACATCAGATGCACGTTCAGGGTGAGGCATAAATCCAAATACATTTCTTTCGGTATTGCATATACCTGCAATATTATTAACGGAACCGTTTGGATTTGCCGCAGCGGTAATATTACCAAACTCATCACAATACCTAAACAATACCTGGTCGTTATCATCCAGGGATTTCAAAACATCGGCATCGGCAAAATAATTGCCTTCGCCATGGGCTATAGGTACTTTTAATGCTCTTTGAGGATCAATTTGCGCAGTAAGCAATGAATTTGAAGTTTGCGGCTTCATATAAATATTGCGGCAAATAAATTTACGGTTCTCATTGTGCAATAATGCACCGGCTAAAAGGCCTGCTTCGGTCAAAATTTGAAAACCATTGCATATACCAAGCACGTACCCGCCCTTAGCAGCAAACTGGATAACTTCTACCATGATCGGCGAAAAACGGGCGATCGCTCCGGAGCGAAGATAATCGCCAAATGAAAACCCACCGGGTAAAACTATAAAATCAGCACCCTGCAGGTCATGGTCTTTATGCCATAGGCGCACTACCTTTTGCCCAAGTATTTTTTCCAATACATAGATGATATCCTCATCGCAATTTGATCCCGGAAATATAACTACTCCAAATTTCATGATACAAAACTAATATAACAGCTGTGAATTGAACGAAAGTAAAAGTTAAAAAGTGTTAAACTGGAAATATACGATACTGATTAACAGTAAACCAAACAATAATTCATAAAACCATTTACGTTTGGCGTATAAAAAATAATAAGAAAAAAACACGGCCACCGGCACTGCACACAATAAAAAATGATTTAACCGGAAAGCAGCCTCTGTATAAAACGAAAGCCCGGCTATTAAAAAAACGATAAATAAAAGCTGGAACGATTTACGGATTTGAACGTAACTTCTGAAAAAGTTCTGCTGTAATTTGAAAAAGCAGAGCACCAAAATCGCTATTACAGGAATAAGTACGAGATAATCATAGTAATTAATGTTAATAGCGTCAGGAAACCTTGTTGTCAGCGTTAGCCAAATACTATAAAATTTTGCCAAGCTGTCATCTAAATAATAATATACGGCTAAAAAGAAAAAGATAGTAACATAGCCTAAAATAACGGCGGTTAATTCGCGCCAGTTAATTGGCCTGAAGATAACCAGGGCTATCCAGGTTGCAAGGAACATATATATAAATGGCAGATATATTAATGAACCGATCGCTACTATCATTCCAAGGTCAAAAGCAGCCGATTTTGCATCCTTGCTTTTATAAAGGCTAAATAGTTTAAAAAGCATCCATATTACCAGGAAATTGCATACAAGCGGCGGGCTTAACACTAAAAAAGGCGTAAATAACGCCGAAACTGTAACATACATTAAGGCAGGCAAAAATGTTGGTTTACCTAATAAATTGAAATGATTTACAAGATAGTTTACTAAAAGAGCCTGTATAAATACTAACATGCCGGCCAATAACACGTTAAAAAACGGCGATATTTCGTATTGATCAGAAAGCGGCAGTAATAAACGCGAAAATAGTCTTTCAAAAGCAAAGTCTATTTTAACCGGGGCATTAAACAGGTAACCCGCTCTTAAAGCAAATAATAGAATTGCCAGCCATAAAATATTAAACGGGTTAAGCGTTTTAAAAAAATTGATCATTAAACCTGTATATCGGGGGCGAAATTAGCAGAAAAACTGCTTATGGTAAAACTACTTATTACTTTGCATACCGTTTTACCATATCATCCACAATTTGCGCTGTTTCATCCGGGAAGTTAACAAGGACTTTTTTATCATTGTTGATCCAATTATTAATGTGGAAAACAAACTGGTCGTCAATTTCATGAATAACGGGTACACCGAGTTTTGAGGCCGCCAGGGCATTACATTGCTGTTCATATTGGCCCTTCATAGGTATCATTAATACTTTTTTTTGTAAAAAAAGCGCTTCAGCGGGGCCTTCAAACCCCCCGCCGGTCAACAGGCCTTCGCAACTGGCAAGGCTATTATTAAAAGCTTCATTATTTACAGGGAATACCTGGACATTGTCCTGCTGGTATACTGTTTTTTGCCGTTTTGAAAAAATTTGCCACTGCACATTTGTCTTATTTAACAGGTTGGTTAGTATTTTGTCATCATAGGCAGGCAGATAAACCGTGTAATGGCCTAAATTTGAAACCTTCAAATTTCGGATCTCACTTCGTATAACAGGCGTATGAATAAAATCGTCGTAACGCTCAAAATGAAAGCCAACATGATAGGTGGTTGGCGAATAATACTTAAGCAGCCACTCGGCCCAGCTCCATTTTGCGGGGCGGGGAGTTTTAGGCGAAACAAATGAACACTGGTGGCTTAAAGATACCGATGTTATTTTTTGCAGCCGGCATGCCCAGGCGCTAACCGGTTCAAAATCATTAATGATAAGGTCGTATTGCTTTAATGGCAGGCTCCTTATATCGCGCAATAACCGGGGTAAATTCATAAGTTTAAAAGTCGCCCAGTAATCTACTCCTCCATTGGTGCCAAACACAAAACTGAACCCATGAAACCTGTATTTAAGCGACTGCGACAAACTAACCTCGGCCTCGGTTCCGCTAACCAACAGGTCAAGCTCGCCATATTGCTGTAGTAACGGCACAATTTCGCGTGCTCTGCTAATGTGGCCATTGCCAGTCCCCTGTATAGCGTATAGTATTTTCATGGGTAGTTGTAAGGGGTTGTAAAGGTTGTAATAGTTGTAAAGGTTTTAAATTTCCCCTGCGACTACATCATCCAAAGAAGCTCTAAAATTTTCTAATTATAAAAGTACTGAAACATTTAGATAATTGAATGCCTGAAGGGCAAAGATCGCAGCAATGACGTCATCCGGCTTCTTCCTTAAATCTTTCAAGCAGGATTTTTACATCCAGTTTGGCGTCCAGGTCTTCAGCATCCGTTTTATCATCCTCATCAGCATCACTTTTAAAGTTATCGGGATCATATTTAAATATTGTCCAGTTGCCATTATGATATTCAAGCGATGTGAGGCTTTCTACCCAGTCGCCGGAATTTAAATATAAAACAGTGCCCGTTTTTTCAGTTGATTCCATTTGCCTGATCTCGGCATGATGGATATGCCCGCATATTACGTACTGGTAATTTTTATCAACAGCAAGGTCGGCCGCTGTCTGCTCAAACTGGTTGATAAATTTTACAGCTTCTTTAAACCTGGCCTTTACTTTTTGCGAAAAACTCATTTTTTGCCTCCCGATAGCTGTTAAAAACCAATTGCTCAGGCTGTTGATCAAAATCAGGGTATCATAGCCAACTGCGCCCAGTTTGGCCAGCCATTTGGAATGCTGCATGGTTACATCAAAAACATCGCCATGAAATATCCACGCTTTTTTACCATCAATATTTAATATTATTTTATTGAGTAACTGAAACGAGCCCAGGTTAAAATCAGTGAATTTACGCAGCATTTCATCATGGTTACCGGTAAGGTAATAAACAGGGATTCCCTCGGTAACAAACTTTAATATGCGGCGCACAACCTTCATATGCGCCTCGGGCCAGTACGATTTACTAAACTGCCATATATCAATAATGTCGCCGTTTAGGATGAGTATTTTAGGTTTTACGCTTTTTAAATATTTAAGCAATTCTTTAGCGTGACATCCGTAGGTGCCTAAGTGCACGTCAGATATAACAACGATATCAACTTCGCGTTTTGCCATTAAAAATGAGAGGGTAATTTTCCGCCCGGTAAATTATACCAGGAATACAAGTGAGAAATATGGAAGCAACGATTACTCGTCGTCGTCGTCATCATTGACTTTTAGTTCAAATGGGCTCAGATAGAATATCCCTACCAGGAATAATAATCCGACTACAATCAAATAAGCAAACTCAAAATGCATATACACAATTTTTACAAATATCCGTTAACCAGGTTATTTTAATGTTAAGACTCTATTAAATGTAAAAGGTTTCATACCGGTTGAAATTTTTTTTTGATCCGGCGCAATTGGTTTAAATGATGCTGTGCATGTATACGTATAAATTTAAACCATTGTTTACCATCCAGCATCCCCAGCCGCGGATGCTTGTGGCGGGAATTTTTGGTTGAATCTTTTATATACGGCATGGCTTCATCCATACGTTTGCGGCATTTTATCAGCAGGTTTTTCGCATCCTCCTTGCTGATCTTGGTAGCCGGCATTTTTGCCTCAACTGCTTTCGGTACCTTAACCCTTACAGGAGGAAATCTGCCGGTAAACATCATAAATCTGCCCAAAAAAGTCAGCCCCTTTGTAGTCGGATGGCAATTATCATGTACACATCGCTCTAAAGCAATTGATGATCCTAATGTGGCCTGCAAAATATGTGAATAAACTTCTGCATAAGACCATCCTCCGCCCGGCGGCGTTTCTGTAAACTGTTCATCGGGAATAGCATCCAGTTGCGCCCGGTAATTATCTAAGGCGGCATCAATGGCTTTTCGCTCTTTGGCAACGTTCATTGTAATGAAGTTAGGTGTTTTAGGTGGATTTTGGTTCGCTGCCTTCTTTTAAGTTTTCAACATGTAAACATATAATGCATCTTTTTTTGCTTTTTATTTCATAATATCAGCGTTAACTCTTTTAAATGGGTAACCTGCAGTGGCACATTATCCGGCTTTGGTGCATTAAAAGGGTTAAAATAAATAGCGTCTATACCGAAATTTAATGCCCCGTAAACGTCGGCTTCAAGGCTATCGCCAATCATCAGGCTTTCAATCTTTGTCGCTCCTGCTAAAGCAAGCGCATGTTCAAAAATTGCAGGGTCGGGTTTATTTACGCCAACTATTTCTGAAATGATGATGTTTTGAAAATAACTTCCGATATTGGTATTACCTACTTTTAACTCCGAAGATTCCTTAAACCCGTTGGATATTAAATGCAGTGTATATTTGTTTTGCAGGTATTGTAAAGTTTCGTGTGCGTGCGGAAAAAGATTGGTTTTGGTAGGGCACAGCTTAACATAATCATCCTCAAATGCTAAAGGCAGCACATCGGGATGCACGCCAAGCTCTAAAAAAGTCCTTTTAAAACGGGTTTCACGCAATTCATCCTTGCTGATTTTCCCTGTATGGTATTCCGCCCAAAGCAGGTGGTTATTCCGGGTATAGGTTTCAATAAATATGGACGCTGATGGCAGTCCGATTTCATTTAGCCGATAAACGTCATAAAGCTCGTACAAGGTTTCTTCGGCATTCTTATCAAAATCCCAGATGGTGTGATCGAGATCGAAGAAGATGTGTTTGTACTTATTCATTGCGGAATGCGGAAGTTGGATTGCGGAATTTATCAATACTTTAAAATTAAAACGTACATTTATCTAAAAAATTCAAATAGTGTCAATCCTGCAAAGTTATTATCGACAAATCAATTATTGGAGATTATTACTTTTCGTGTTCATTTTTTCTGCAATAATTTTCATTTCCTTTTTTGTGATCATGGTTTTTGAGGAAAGTGGGGAAGAAAATGGGATTATGGATTTAGCGCTGTGGATTTACCAATTAATTGCATTTCCGGGTTTCTTTTTATCAAAAATTTCATTTCTAAATAATGTCGGAGGGCTCATCCTATCTATTATAATTGGAGTTCTGTCTTATAGCTTATTAATTGAAATGGCGATTATTAAATATCGCTCCTATAAACTAAAAAGGTCAACATACCTTCGAAATTGATTGTGTAATTTAGGAATTCAACTCCCAAATTACATAAAAATAGGTTTAGAAAGAGTACAGCGGTCTTTAAAGGGGGTAAGATTATTTTATTATAAAATTGCAGGAGTGTTTATCATGATAAATATTCGAAGTACAATTAATAAGATTTTTTCCGCGGATGCTGCCTGTTGTCAAAGAAGTTTAGTAAAATCAATTTATCGTCTTCAATTCTGTAAAACAAAGTGTTATGTTTAGTTATAAGGAATCCTCTTATTTGTTTTTCAACATGCTCAACCGATCCCATTTCCGGATTTTCCGCCAATAGCTCTAATATTTGGTATGTTCGGATAACAAAGTTTCGGGTTACCCTGTCTCCCCATTCATTTTGTAAATATGTAATAATGGAATTGAAATTATTACTTGCGCGGCGATTCCAGACTATGGTTTTAACCATTTCTCATGTTGAAGTTTAACTTGTTCATGGCTTAACAAGTTGTTACTGTCAAAGCTCTCTTTATAGGCAGTCATCAATTCTTCTTTTTCATCTTCATTAAGACTATTCCAAAGATGACCGTTCTGATCATCATTGATCGTTTGAATTAGCTGGTAATAACGCTGCAAAAGTTGCTCATCCTCAATACTATCAATCAAGTGATGAAAATCATCTTTTATTTTCATGATATAAAATAATGTACTAAAATAGCTATTTTTAATAAAAAATCCTAAAAACGGCTAATCCTAAATCCGAAATTGAAACTCCGAACTCCGAAATCAATCCTCTCACATCTTTTCCCCGAACGCCAAATCGCCCGCATCGCCCAGCCCGGGCACAATAAAGGATTTGCTTGTCATTTCCTCATCAATGGCACAGACCCATATTTTTGCTTTGGGCAAATTAGCTTTAACATGTTCAATGCCCTCGGCGCTTGCAATAATAGCGGCAATATGCAGCTCTTTAATGGCGTACTGGGCCATCAGTTCCTTGCACACCTGCACTATGCTTTGCCCGGTAGCCAGCATGGTATCGCATAAAATCAACGTTTTACCATCGAGGTCGGGTGATGAAATATGATCCACATTGATGATGAAAGCGCCGTTCTTCCTTATTTTGCGGTACGCCGTTGCAAATAGGGAGGGCGACTTATCAAAAAAACGCATAAAACCCTGGTGAAACGGCAAGCCTGCACGTAATATCGTACCTAAAACGGGCTGATTGTCCGGCAGGTTCACATTGGCAATTCCCAGGGGTGTTTGTACTTCTTTTGCTGTGTATTTAAATGTTTTACTGATCTCATAAGCCAAAATCTCTCCAAGCCTTTCCTGGTTATAACGGAAACGCTGCCTGTCCTGCTGTATGTTAACATCGCGTAATTCAGCTAAAAAACTATTAGCAATAGTACTTGTTTTGTTAAGGATGAAGATCATGATTAAAAGTACGATATATTTTACTATCAACCAGACCAGTAAACAATTGTTTAATAATGTTACTGATTACCATGTGAACGTTAAATTTTAATATTATTATTTAGCACGCCCAAAAACCTGCTGACATAAGGTTGTCATCACAGCCTGTTAATTTTGATTTTGTAATTGATTTATGAAAAACTTAATCTGAAATCTCACATCTCATTTCTCAAATCTAAAACAGTATTTTTGCTTTATTCTATGGATTTCAATTTAACCTCTCAATACTCGCCCACCGGCGACCAGCCCGAAGCCATAAAACAACTGGTTGAGGGTGTAAACAATAATGACCCGTTCCAAACCCTGCTTGGGGTTACGGGTTCGGGCAAAACGTTTACTATAGCCAACGTTATTTCACAAACGCAAAAGCCTACTTTAATATTAAGTCATAACAAAACGCTTGCCGCGCAATTGTATGGTGAGTTCAAGCAGTTTTTCCCCGAAAATGCGGTGAATTACTTTGTTTCCTATTACGACTATTACCAGCCGGAAGCATTTATCCCTACAACCAATACCTATATTGAAAAAGACCTTCAAATAAATGAGGAAATTGAAAAACTGCGCCTGCGTACTACCTCGGCGCTGATGTCGGGCAGGAGGGATGTGATCGTGGTTTCGTCAATCTCCTGCATTTACGGTATGGGTAACCCCGATGATTTTAAAGAGTCGGTTTTCCGTTTCGCGGTTGGCACGCGTATTAGCCGAAATGCTTTTTTGCACCGCTTGGTCGAGATTTTATACTCACGTACCACGGCCGATTTTAAACGCGGCACTTTCAGGGTTAAGGGCGATGTGGTTGATATTTTCCCGGCCTATATGGATATTGCTTACCGTATCTCATTTTTTGGGGATGATATAGAGGAGTTAAGCACTTTCGATATAACTACGGGGAAAACAATCGAAAAAATGACCCACATGGTGCTGTTCCCTGCTAATTTATATGTAGCCCCGCGTGAACGTTTTACCCAATCCATCTGGGCGATACAGGAAGAGCTGGAAACGCGCAAAAAGCAATTTATTAACGATGGCCGTTTCCTGGAAGCAAAGCGGCTGGAGGAAAGGGTAAATTACGACCTGGAAATGATCCGTGAGTTGGGTTATTGTTCGGGTATTGAAAACTACTCCCGTTTTTTTGATGGACGCCAGCCCGGGGCAAGGCCGTTTTGTTTGCTGGACTACTTTCCTGATGATTATTTGATGGTAATTGATGAGAGCCATGCCACCGTACCGCAGATCAGGGCGATGTACGGCGGTGACAGGTCCCGGAAAATATCATTGGTTGAATATGGTTTCCGCCTGCCTGCAGCAATGGACAATCGCCCGCTTAATTTTCAGGAGTTTGAACGCTTGGCGCCCCAAACTATTTATGTAAGCGCTACGCCCGGCGATTTTGAACTTGAAAAATCGGGTGGGGTAGTAGTTGAACAGGTGATACGCCCAACGGGCCTGCTCGACCCTGTGATTGATATAAGGCCGGCCATTAACCAGGTAGACGACCTGCTGGAGGAAGTTGATAAAACTGTAAAAATGGGCGACCGCGTATTAGTAACCACCCTTACCAAACGCATGGCCGAAGAACTTGCAAAATATATGGACAGGCTGGGCATAAAATGCCGTTACATACATTCCGAAGTTAAAACATTGGAAAGAGTGGAGATATTGAGGGGGTTGCGTTTGGGTGAGTTTGATGTGCTGATAGGTATAAACCTGCTGCGCGAAGGATTGGATTTACCTGAAGTGTCTTTAGTTGCTATTTTAGATGCGGATAAAGAAGGCTTCTTGCGTTCTGAGCGTTCCCTGATACAAACTATCGGCCGGGCTGCGCGTAACGACAGGGGCCGGGTTATTATGTATGCCGATAAAATTACCGATTCGATGCAGATGACGATGGACGAAACCGACCGTCGCCGGGATATACAAATCAAGTATAATACCGAAAATGGCATTACACCAATGACTGTTGGCAAAACCCGCAACGAGATAATGGAGCAAACATCGGTAATGGACTTTAAGGGCGGGATGCAAAAGGCCTATGTGGAAACCGATATGGCTTCACTTGCCGCAGACCCGATTGTTCAGTACATGACCAAGCCCGATTTGAAAAAATCAATCGAAAATACCAAAAAAGATATGCTTGCCGCCGCCAAAAACATGGACTTTTTATTAGCCGCAAAACTGCGCGACGAAATGTTTGCTTTGGAAAAGATGATGGAGGAGAAGTTTTAAAGATGTGCAGATTTTGGATGTGTCCGCTGGTTAGCGGATGCAGATGATTTGAAAATGTGTTGATTTGAAAATTTGAACATGAAAACTGCGTCTTCAAATCGCAAAACTTTCAAATTATTTTAATTCCGAAATCGAACATCCGAAATCCGAAATGAAGCTGTAACAAAAACCATCAATCAATTGTCATAAAATAAAGCAATATCATACGCAAACAATTTTGTCGTTATAATATTATATTTGTAAGCTTAATTTTAATCGGATATGCCGGAGTTACTTAGTTTCCTGATTACTGCAATTTTAGTTTTATACATTATACGCAGTTTGGCACGCATATTTTTACCTATGCTTTTTCAAAGCGTGGTAAATAAAGCGCAGCAGCAACAACAAAATTATCAACAAAATACAAGAAGCCAAAGCAGGCCTGAAGCGGGTGTAAAGGTTGATTATATCCCGAAAGGCAAAAAAGGCTCAGTTCCGGATTCTGAAGGGGAATTTGTGGACTACGAAGAGATAAAATAATTGGTTATGATTCCCGAAGAATTATTTAAGCGCCGCCCGAGGCATAATAATACACCGGAATCAACACTTCTTACTATTGCCAATTTTATAGTTATTTCGGTTGCTGCTTCTTTATTCACAAGTAAAGATCATATATCCTGGTTTTTTTGGGTGATAGTTGGCCTGCTGGCTTTGTATAACTTTTTCACTATCCGCAAAAACCGCGAAGAATTTACAAAAGCAGCGGTTATAGCTTACGCTTTAAGTATTGCAGTGCTTATTGGCGTAGTATTTTTATTTATAGAAAGGCCTTAGTTGAATTTCGGATTTCGGATGTTCGATTTCGGATTTATTTAAATGCGGAAGTCGAAAAAGTCCGAAAGAAGCTGCAACTTTCCAATGATAACCTTATAACATTTCAACCTTATAACATTTCAACTTTCCAACATTCCAACAACCAATAAAAAACAATAATTCCTATTCTCCCGCAAATTTCTATTTTTGGGAATTATATTATCCCTTTTAAAACACTTAAATGAATAACTGGTTCAAGCGCAATGGCATTCACTTCCTGATTGCGGCAATCTTTTTAGTGATATGTTTTATTTATTTTACGCCTGCGTTCCAGGGTAAAACATTAGGGCAATTGGATGTGCTGGGTGCACAATCCACTCAAAAAGAAATTAATGATTACAAGGCGAAGGATACCACCATTTTGTGGACCAATCAAATTTTTGGCGGTATGCCGGTATATCAAATATGGGCGCCATATCCCAATAACATAGCTTCTCAAATAGTAAAAGTTTTAATAAACGTTTTTCCAAATCCGATTTATGATGTTTTGGTGCTATTATTTGGCACATACTTTTTATTTATTGTTTTAAAGCTCAATCCCTGGCTGGCGGCTGCGGGGGCTATTGCATTTACATTTTCATCGTACAATATTATCCTGCTTGACGCAGGGCATAGCAACCAGGCTTTTGCTATCGCTTTTTTTGCCCCGATAATAGCCAGCGTTATTTTAACTTTAAGAGGCAGGTATTTATTGGGTTCTGCACTATTGGCATTCTTCCTGGCTATGGAGATCAAAGCTAACCATATCCAAATGACTTATTACCTGCTGCTGGCCTTACTTATATTATTGGGTATTGAATTATACCATGCCCTTAAATCAAAGGCGACAACAGCATTTTTAAAATCAGTGACTTGTATAGCCGCGGCGGTTTTGCTGGCAGTATTGGTGAATGCTTCTTTATTATGGAGTACCTATGAATATGGTAAAGAAAGCTACAGGGGCAAATCGAATTTAACCCAAAATAGTAAAGAACCAAGCAATGGATTGACAAAGCAATATGCTTACGAGTGGAGCCAGGGCGTTAGCGAATGTTTTACTTTTTTAGTGCCAAATGCATACGGCGGCCCATCAGGCGGCCCAGGGGCAGAAGTGCTTGATCAAAATTCAGAAACAGCAAAAGTATTTATAAATAAAGGGATTGCTGAAGACCAGGCGGCTACTTATGCCCAACAGATACCAAATCTTAACGGCCCGGGGCTTTCATTATATTGGGGCAATAAGCCGAGCACGTCAGGGCCATTTTATTTTGGCGCGGTTATTTGCTTTTTGTTTGTATTTGGTTTACTGGTTGTAAAAAGCAGGATCAAATGGTGGCTGCTTGGTACTGTAGTTTTAACTATGCTGTTGTCGTTTGGCGGAAACTGGCCGGTTGTATCCGACTTGTTCTTTAACTATTTCCCGCTCTACAACAAATTCAGGGCTGTTGAGTCCATAATTGCAGTTACCAGTATATGTTTTCCTATACTCGCTTTTCTGGCCATACAGGAGATTGTTACCTCAACTGATAAGAAAGTTATATTCAAGAAACTTAAGCTTGCCTTATATATTACTGGTGGACTAACCTTGCTCTTGATTGCATTGCCGCAAATGTTTTTGAGTTTTAAATCAAGTGACTATCAAAATAGCATTGCTTATCTTACCCAGGCATTTCGCGGAGATAACGCGGTGGCTACCAGCGTTGCCAATGCTCTTGTAAATGACAGGATGGCTTTGGAAAGGGCGGATGCGATCCGTTCGTTGATATTTATTGTTATAGCCTTTGGTATTTTATGGGCTTTTATAAAGCAAAAGATCAGCTTAACCGTATTTTCAATTGCCATATTTGCCCTTGTACTGGTAGATATGTGGCAGATAGACAAACGCTATTTAAAAGATGCCAATTTTCAGGATAAACAGGATAGCGACCAGGTAGTTAAACCGCGCGAGGTAGATCAGTTCATATCGAGGGATACTGATCCTGATTTCCGCGTGTTTGATTTAACACAGGGTATAAAAAGCGATACTTTCGATCCTTTCTTTCATAAGTCTATCGGGGGATATTCCGCAGCGCGTTTAAAGAGGTATGATGAGTTGATTGATAACCAGCTATCTACAAATCCGCCGAATCACGATGTTTTGGATATGCTGAACACAAAATACTTGATCACGCAGGATACCGGCCGAAACTATTCAATGGTAGCCAACCGAACAGCCTGCGGGCATGCCTGGTTTGTAAAAAGCGTAGGGTTTGTGCCAAATGCCGATAAAGAAATGCAGTCCATAAGCTCCTTTTCACCAAAGGATGAAGCCATTGTTGACCAGCGTTACAAGAGCCTTGTTAACCAAACCCAATTACGACAGGATCCCAATGCCACCATTAAATTAGTAAACTATAATCCCGATCATTTAGTTTATCAGTCGGGATCAACTGCAACCCAGGTTGCAGTTTTCTCGGAGATATATTACGAAAATGGCTGGAAAATGCTGATTGACGGCGTAGAAAAACCATACTTCCGTGCCGATTATCTTTTACGCGCCGCAGTTATCCCGGTGGGGAACCATAAGATCGAGTTTATATTCCATCCGGCCTCGTACTACACAGGAGAGACAATTTCATTGGCCGGATCTGTTTTGCTGGTACTGGCGTTAGGCGGCGCAGTTTATGCGGAAACAAGGAAAAAGAAAGAAGTGGTTGTTGCAGAAAAAGGGAAAAAATAACTGGCAGGAATTTAGCTGTTATATGAGTTAACTAATTCGTAACTTTATATCATGAATAATCTTTTGCAAAGAATTACGATTGACACAGAGATATGCCATGGAAAAGCATGCATCCGGCATATGCGCTGGCCCGTCGAAGTGGTTATTGACCTGATAGCCTCGGGAATGTCATTTGATGATATTATTGCCGATCATCCGGAATTAGAAAAAGATGATATTCTTGCTGCTTTAAGTTATGCTAAAATAACTCTTTCGGGTAAATCCTTGTTAGAAATAAATTAAATGGATTTTTTGATTGATGTTCATTTACCCATAAGTCTTTCGAAATTTTTAAATAAGCAAGTAAGTTGCTCGTCAACTCACGTTAACCAAATACTACAAAAATGGTACACGACGGATGCTGAAATTTGTAAGTATGCTGATGAAAATGGCCTTGTTGTAGTTACTAAGGATGTAGATTTCAAAGATTCTCATTTTATCAATAAAACCCCTAAAAAAATCATCCGTGTTACATTAGGGAATATTACCAATGAAGGAGTTCTGCTGCTTTTTAGCAAGTATTTGCCTTTTATACTGCCATTATCAATAAAGCCCGCTTTTTTTATTGAAGTGGGTAAAGAGCAGATTATTATTATTGATTAGTTGAAAACCTTCGCCTTTTAACTTTACTTTTCCAACAACTACAACCCTTTCAACCGCAATTAATCATTCGTTCTCCTATTCCTCACCCAATACCCTCCCAAATTAAAAGCAATCACTGCATGATTAAAAATGGTTGGGATCAATCCATAATACCGCTTCATAATATCAAAACGTTCCATTAAACTTTGGCGGTGTTTGGTTTTCGACATGCCGCCCACGAGGTATTTGGCAACATATTGATTTACGTTTACTATTTTCTTTGCTTTTTTAGCTGCGCGGAGTATCCAGTCAATATCTGAGCTTAACTGATATTTCCTGTCAAATGGTCCCGTTAGTGATCTGCGGATATAAATAGCCTGGTGGCTTACGCTCATACCATATTTAAAACTTCGCCACGTAAACTTTTTTGGCGCCTTATGCCTGCGCTGACCGAGACTTCGCCCTTTGTCATCGATCATTTCCGTTTCACCATAATAAATATCGGCATCACCTACAGTGGCGAAAACAGTGGAAACTGTGTCTTTTGAATAAAACTCGTCCCCTGAGTTCATAAACAGTACATAATCGCCTGACGCAGCAGTAAGGCCCTTATTCATGGCATCGTAAATACCTTCATCCTTTTCACTGATAAGCTTTGCGATTTTGTTTTTATAGCGATTGATGACTTCAACAGTACCGTCGGTTGATAATCCATCTACAATAATATATTCAATATTGGGGTAGGTTTGATTTAATACAGACAGCATAGTCCGTTCAATATCGCGGACGTTATTGTAAACAATGGTAATGACCGACAGGGTGGGGCTTGATTCTGTCATTGGTTTAAAATTGACTGGTAAACGGCCATATATTTTGAGGCGACTATCTCATTGGTGAAATTTTGCAATACTTTGTTCCGGGCATTTGCCGCAAGTTCACTCTTCCTGTCCGAATTTAAAATATAATATATTCCAGCTGCAAAATCTTTTGATGATTTAAATTCTGCGAGGTAACCATTTTGCTTGTGCTCCACCATATCAGGAATGCCGCCTGTATTAAAGGCCACTACAGGCGTTCCGCAGGCCAATGCTTCCATCACAGTGTTGGGGAGGTTATCTTCTATTGCCGGGGTAACAAACGCGTCAGCGAGGCTGTAAAGTTCTGCAAGGTCATATTGTGAAGTAATGATATGGAGCTCATGTACCTTAAAAGGCAGCTGGTTTACATCAAAGGATTTGTTCTTCCCGAATATAACAATTTCAACATTAGCTGTATCCGGATAGTTGTTTTTCAGATCATTAAGCGCGTCAACCAAATAAGAAATGCCTTTGCGCCTGTCAAGAATATTGGCAGCCCCGAACAGGATTATTTTTGATTGGGGATTGATGTTCCATTTAACTTTTCCCGCAGTTTTGTCTTTTGGCGAAAAAATATCAATATCAATTGGGTTCGGTATAGTTTCAATTCGAAAACCCTTTAGTAGCGAACTCGTACGGGCTACATCAGCCAGCCAATGGCTGCAGGTTACAAAAACAATATGCTGCGCCGCTCTAAGCAACTCATTTTTATGGTCCCAGCCGGTATGCGAAATATCTTCATTACCCGGATGGCGCAGCATCCAGCAATTACCACATTCGTTAACAAAATGATCACAATCGCCTGCATAATGGCAGCCGCCGGTAAATGCCCACATATCGTGCAATGTCCAAACTACCGGTTTGTCCGTTTCAAAAAGCTTTTTTAAATTGTTGATGGACAGGAACCCGCTGTTTGTCCAGTGCAGGTGTAAAATATCTGCGTTTAATATATCCGGTTGGTGGCTTATATCGGTGCCTGCATCCGCAGTTGAAAATGCAAACCGTACAGACCTGTCCTTTGCCTTGAACCAGATGAACGGCATCCGCTCGTAAAAAAAGTTAAATTTAATCTTTAGCCTGCTAATGAAACTATTGTCAATATTTATGACGCGTGGCTCATTAGTCATTTTTTTCTGCACCAGCATGTGTGCATCAACCTGTTTTAATTCAAGCGCTTTTAACAGCCGCATACAGGCTGCTGGCGCACCACCCCCGGCATCAGCTGTATTGATTAAGGTTACTTTCATTCCGTGGTGCTATTTATCCCGGCAATTATAACAAATCTTAAATGAAAACTTTACTTTTGAAGGGGTGGTAATTAAAGCCAGTTTCAGCAACATAAACCAGTCGATTAAAAAGATGAACTTTTTTGCTTATTTATTCCAGGATTGGAGCGCAAACCGCCAGAATTTTAAGGCACAATTAGTTTTGTTTTTATTCAGACTGGTGCAGGCCTTTAACCGCTATACCATCACTAAAATTATATTTTACCCTTACCTTATGCTTTACCGTTTTTGGGTAGAGTGGGGCTGGGGAATTGAGCTGCCGCGAAAATTAACCATTGGCAAAGGTTTGTCGCTTTATCATGGCCAGGCGCTGATCGTAAATAAAGGCACCGTAATTGGTGAACATTGCGTGTTAAGAAATTCAACTACCATCGGGCATAAAAAATTAGCAGACGGGACTTTTAGCGGTTGCCCCCGCATTGGCAATAACGTAGATATTGGCGCAAACGTATGTATTATTGGCGATGTAACCATCGGTGATAATGTGATCATAGGCGCCGGAAGTGTGGTGATTAATGATGTGCCTTCAGATTGTATCGCCGTAGGGAACCCTGCAAGGATTTT